>Ga0255751_10000151_pt1 | contig 61981 bp, 72 predicted proteins | sample 071ome_20_FD_179951 | JGI IMG/M metagenome (GOLD analysis project Ga0255751, IMG submission 179951) | Coastal salt marsh microbial communities from the Groves Creek Marsh, Skidaway Island, Georgia - 071412BT metaG (version 2) | ecosystem: Environmental > Aquatic > Marine > Intertidal zone >... | reverse complement strand
TCACTCAAAGAGCACCTGTTGATCCTGATCACTACCTCAATTGTGAGCAGTCAGCATGGATGAGAGAAAGGATCCTACGTTCAGAGTTGCTTGATGCCAGTCAAAAGCTGGACTTTGTGACAAGAACATGGGAAGGAACAGATCCTTCCTGTAAGGAAGACCATAATCCGCAAACGACTGAAGGAACGGGGCCTAAAAATCTCATTCTTCAGGAGCAAAATCATGAACACACTCAATCTGATTCGTAAGCAGATCGAAAAGCAATCTGCATTGCACGACGCACAGATTCACGCCACCTCTTATCGTGGTGTCGATTATGAACTCTGTGGTCACGAACCATCTGAGACTCACGGCACTTTCTGCTATCGCGGACATACTTACAACAAGTAAGTATAGGTGTTATAATGGGAGGAGAGATCCTCCCTTTTTTTATGGAAAAAGACAAACTCAAAATCATTGTGAGGAACCTCAAACTCCTGGTGGATGCATTGGAGTCTGAGGTTTACTCGGATGTGCAATCATACACGAATTACCAAGGACCAAAACTTTCAGATTACGATGAGGTATGGGATGATGACGACGGATACCCTGACTGATTGGCGTTACTCTGACAAGAGAATGAAACTCAGAGAGGAGGTTCTCGGCATTCTCCTGAGACAGTTTGGAAGTGACCTAAATGAAGATGGGTCACCAAAGCACAGCAGTGAATCCATTTATGAGTGTGCCCATGACTGGGTGTCTCAGGGGAATGAGATCAGTGCTGGTGTGGTGGCATTTTATAATGCTTATTACACAGACTACGGAAGATACAGGAATGTATGATCAACTCAACTCCTTTGAGGAGGCACTGAAACACTTTGGTACTCGGGTGGAAATGATTTGTGCAATGGAGTTAGGTGGTAAGATAGATGCAGAGACGGCATACCAAAACATCAAGATTGAATTGAAATCACTTAAACAAATTCGTAAGAAAACCAAATGAATGTAAAACTGATCTCATATACTCCTAACGCAGAAGAGCATTGTGCTTACTGTGCAAGGGTGTCTAATCCAGCAAACCAAAATAATGAAAACTTTGCTGGACTCCTTCGTTACTGCATTAAGCACAAGCACTGGAGCATTTTTGAGCAGGCATTCATGACTCTGGAGATTGAAACCACCAGGGGTCTGGCAGCTCAAATTCTTCGTCATAGATCTTTCACCTATCAAGAGTTCTCACAACGCTATGCTGATAGTTCCCTACTCTCAGAGACGATCCCCATTCCAGAACTGCGACGCCAAGACACCAAGAATCGTCAAAACTCTATTGATGATGTGGATCCCGAACTGATTCATCATTATCGACTCAAGATGAAGGATCATTTCGACCAGTCGATGAAACTTTATCAGGAGATGTTGGATGATGGAATTGCTAAAGAGTGTGCTCGGTTTGTTCTACCTCTTGCTTGTCCCACTCGTCTATATATGTCTGGCTCTCTCCGTTCCTGGTTGCACTACATTGACCTGAGATCTGCCAATGGAACTCAGAGGGAACACATGGACATTGCCCTTGAGTGTAAGCGCATCTTTACCGAACAGTTCCCAGTGATTGCTGAGGCTGCTTGGGGAGAAACTAAATAGAAAACCTGGAGGAATTATTTTGGCAACATATCCTGTGAGAAATAAGGAGACTGGCGAACACAAGGAAGTCGTCATGTCTATCAATGATTGGGACCAGTGGAAAATTGATAACCCAGAGTGGGAAAGGTATTACGATGCCACTAACTCTCCTTGCTTGGGAGTTGAGATGGGTGATCCCTTCAGTAAGATGTACACCAAACACCCAGGATGGAAGGATGTAATCAGTAAGGCAAAGAAACAACCAGGAAGTACACTCAAACACTACGACTAATCAATGCCAAGAAAAGCAAAAGCAGGTATCACGACTAACCCTGTTCCCTTCGGAATGAGTAACAAAACAATGAAGAGAAAGAAGCCAATCAATCTTGATTACATGAAAAAGATTGAACCGCTTACCGAAAATCAAGAAAAGTATTTCGAGAGTTATAAGTTAGATAAAAACCTGGTTGCTTACGGGTGTGCAGGAACGGGCAAGACATTCATCACACTTTACAATGCAATTAAAGAGGTTCTGGACCCCAAGTCCCCTTACGAAAAGATTTATATCGTTAGGTCTCTTGTCGCTACCCGTGAAATTGGTTTTCTTCCTGGTGATCATGAAGACAAATCTTCACTTTATCAAATTCCCTACAAGAATATGGTAAAGTACATGTTTGAGATGCCTGATGATGCAGCATTTGAAATGTTGTATAATAATCTGAAGGCACAGGGAACGATTAGTTTCTGGAGCACCTCATTCATTCGTGGAACCACCTTCGACAATGCTATAATCATTGTGGATGAGTTCCAAAACTTGAACTTCCACGAACTCGATTCCATCATCACCCGAATCGGTATCGATTCTAAGATCATGTTCTGCGGTGACGCAACTCAAACAGACTTGGTGAAGACAACTGAAAAGACTGGCATCATGGACTTCATGAGAATCATCCAAGCAATGCCTTCCTTTGATGTTGTTGAGTTCCAAGCAGAGGACATCTGCAGAAGTGGTTTGGTGAAAGAATACATCATGGCTAAATTACAACTCGGTTTATGACCTTCAAACACGTTGACATTGACATCCCAACATTGGATCGACAGACCATTGATGGGGTTCGTTATTATGATGCTCCTGATGGACAGAAGTTGGTTTCTGTTACCTCTGTGATCAGTCACATCAAACGGGAGTTCTTTCGTAAGTGGCGTGAACGTGTTGGAGAGGAAGAAGCAAATAAGATCACCAAGAAAGCAACCAGTCGGGGAACCGACATGCACACCTTGGCTGAGAATTATCTTCTGAATCAGGAACTGCCTGAGGTCCAACCTCTTTCGCAGTTCCTTTTCAGTCAAGCAAAACCAAAGTTGGATGAGATTGATAACATCCATGCCATTGAGCAGTCTCTTTACAGTCTGCAACTTGGTATTGCTGGGACCGTGGACTGCATTGCAGAACACAATGGCGAACTTGCCATCATTGACTTCAAGACATCGAAGAAACCAAAACCTCGGGAGTGGATTGATGATTACTTCGTTCAGTGTGCAGCATATGCCTGTATGCTTTTCGAATTAACTGGTATAATCGTAAAGAAGTTTGTTATTATCATGTCCTGTGAGGACGGAGAGTGCGTTGTTTATGAAGAGCGAGACAAAGGAAAGTACATCCAGCTTCTCGACAAGTATATTAGAGAGTTTGTTGAGTTTAAGTTGCGAGAGTATGCCTGAAGAACAGAACCTGGAAGAACTCTTTGAGAACAAGTTTTATTGTTCCAAGAGATTCACAGAAGAGATTGAGAAGATCGCTCACACCGATGGAGGAATGAGTTACATTGATGCGATTGTGTTTTTCTGTGAGAAGAATAACATCGAAGTGGAATCAGTTCCCAAACTCATTTCTAAACCATTGAAAGAGAAACTGAAGGCAGAGGCACAGACTCTGAACCTTTTGCGTCGTACATCCCACGCAAAGTTGCCCCTGTGATTCCTAAAGTGTCTCCCTTCGACGCCTACAAACAATATCTCTCGCTCAAGAACCATTTCACAAAACAGAAGTATGATTACCACAAATATTGTGGTAAGTCTCGTGCAACAATAAACTCTTTCTACAAACGTAAAGATCGTTTCTGGTTTGAGAAACTGAGTCGTCAGAAAGATGACAAGGAAGTTGTTGACTTTTTTGTCTCTAACTTTGTCTCCTGCACTGATCCACAGACTCTCTGGATTGGAGAGATGATTCAGACAGGAGAAGCAAACTTCACAGAATGGAAGAAGCGAATGCAATCGCTTTCTTATCACTTCAAAGAACAGACATCCGATTTGTTTGGAGATAAGAACTTTGATTCTGTTTTTTCCATTGACGGGACAAAACATCCTGTTATAATAAGAGAACACCTGCAGAACAACGTCTCTCTGGAGACTCTGATTCTGTTGGAAAAGATCTTAGGGTTCAAGAAGAACTTCGATAAGAAACTCCAAGATCCTGTGTGGGAATTTCTCTCGATGCGAATGGAAAAGTATTCTCCATTCCTAAATATCGATGTATTCCATTATAAAAAGATCCTTAAGGAGGTCGTGCTGACACAATGACATTTTTTGAATCCGACATCGTACAACAAGAGATGGAGGAGATCGCAAGACTTCAAGAGGAGATCTATGGAATGGTATTCAAATTCCCTTCCATGGATAAAGAGGAGAAGATGAAGCACGTTGAGTTGCTGAGTAATCTCCTGAAAAAACAGCAAGTCCTTTACACAAGGATGAGTCTGTCTGATGACCCTGAAGCAAAGTCAATGAAGGAAAACATCATGAGGTCTGCACAAGACCTTGGTTTCCCTCCCGATGTTGACATTGCTTATGTCTTCAATAACATGACGAAAGTCTTGGATGAAATGAGAGGATCAATTGAGCGATCCTAACCTTTGTGACATAATAATGGAGTACACAAAGGCCAAATCTTAACTAATAGGTACACACATGTCGTTTTCTAATCTGAAAAAGCAATCCTCTCTCGGTTCACTGACCGCCAAACTGGTCAAGGAAGTTGAGAAGTCTAATAATCCACAAAGTTCGTCTGGGGCAGACGAGCGTCTCTGGAAACCCGAAATGGACAAGACTGGCAACGGGTTTGCCGTCATCCGTTTCTTGCCCGCACCTAACGGTGAAGACCTCCCCTGGGCAAAGGTATGGAGTCATGCCTTCCAAGGTCCTGGTGGTTGGTACATTGAGAATTCTCTGACCACGCTGGGTCAAAAGGATCCGCTGGCAGAATACAACCGCACTCTTTGGAATTCTGGACTGGATTCTGACAAAGAGATTGCCCGTAAGCAAAAGCGTAAGTTGTCTTATTATGCCAACATTTATGTTGTGAAGGATCCTGCCAATCCTCAGCACGAAGGTAAAGTCTTTCTGTTCAAGTTTGGTAAGAAGATCTTTGACAAGATCATGGAGGCAATGCAGCCTGAGTTTGATGATGAAACTCCCATCAACCCCTTCGACTTCTGGCAGGGTGCCAACTTCAAACTGAAGATCGTGAAGAAGGATGGTTACTGGAACTACGATAAGTCTGAGTTCGCATCCGCTGGTCCTCTGCTTGAAGATGATGATGCTCTGGAAGCACTGTGGAATAAAGAGTATTCCCTGACTGCTTTCACTGAAGCATCCAACTTCAAGTCTTATGAAGACCTGGAGCGTCGTCTCAACGCTGTGCTCAACCGCAACGTCACTGCACCTGTCCGTCAGGAAGTGACTCCTGCTGAACTGGAGGAGCGTTCTTATCAACCCACCTTTGAGAAGAAGGTTGAGGTTGAAGACGACAGTGACTATGGTGTCCCTCAGACATCACTCGCTGACAGTGAGGACGATGCACTAAGTTACTTCGCTAAGTTGGCTGAATCCTGAGGGAAAATCAGCTTTTGATTTCAAAATAGCCCAGAAATTTTTTCTGGGCATTTTTTGTGCCTATTACTTTTTCTACGTGTATAATCTGATGTTATCTCCGCGTGTAACCGATGGAGAAACGTATTGTGAGGATCCCTGTTGATAAGGCATTATCTCTTCAAGGTTGTCAATAATTAATCCGACATATTCTGCTTTGATTACATAAATGTTTCTTCTGTCATTTTGCTTCCTTTCTTCATAAGTGTAATTAGTCACCGCATAAGTGAAAGAAGTCGAAATTCTCTCTTCTCCCAATCCACTGTCATAGTAGGTAATTGAGATGTTTTGTGGAACTTCGAGTTTTCCAGGGAAAACAACTCTTCCGACAGAATCCTTGATTTCATCACTTTCGTAATGATGAACTGCATAGATGTTTTCTTCAGATCCGTACTTTGAGACCAAATAGTTCTGGAAAGACTGTTGGTCCAAAGGCCACTCTTCGACCTGATTGATCACATTATTGGAAAGAAGCACCAACCAGTCAAGATCGGAATCATTGTAAATCTTGTTCGCAACCTCATCTGGACGCTCATCTCCAATAATCTTATATTTGTTGAAATATGCCAGATTCTCAAAAATGTCAGAACGAATGATTCCACGCTTGAAGAGGTTTTTGACCTCAACGTAATCATTGATCTTTTTGGCATCAGTCAGGCGACTGACGTACTCAAAGTTAGGAACGTAATCGAAATACTGTGCCATTGGTTAGAACCCCATATCGTCTGATTCGGTGTCAAAGTCATTATCATAAAGAGGCTCAAGTTCTTTGAATGCCAGGGAAATTTGATAAGTTGGCATCGAACCATCTTCACCATAAGTCATGTATTCGGTCGAATTGCCGTATCTCACGTCAAAACTCGTTAGAGCAACTGGTTTGAATTTGTGCAAGAATGGGTGTTGTCCCGACTCCTGATAAATGTACTGAAGTTGGAAAATGTCAGGAGTGAAGAGGAATGCCTCAGATCCTGATTTTCTTGGATTCATACTCTTTTTGAAGAATTTGATGATTCTCTTGATTTCCGCTGCTTCCCTACTTTCACGGGGTGTCAGTTTAAACGTAAAAGCGAAGTTTCTGAGTGTTGGTGACTTGAAGAACAACTCAAGGTTTGGGTTGGCAATTTGACCAGTCAGTCGTCTTCTGAGGTTTTTGCCAATTGCCTGTCCAGCAAAGTATGCCTGCAGATAATTCTTTAGTCCTGGGTCTTCTGCTGCCTTTTTGTAACTTCCCATGAGGGAGTTGACTCCTGCTTTTGCCATTCCAACCACGTTTGCTGGATTGTCAGAACCAATGTCGATCATTTTAAAAGCAGCATCACCAAATGCCGCTTCGATGAAGTTCAGAGTTTCTCCCTCATAAGAAACAACATTCTTTTCTGCTAATCCTGCTTGAAGTGGGAGGAGAACGCTTCCAATTGCTGTTCCAAGTCTGTCTTGAGCGGTTCCACCAATCGCACTTCCTGGAACATAATTTGGGTTTCTTGCTCCTCTTGCTTTATACTTGTGAGAAGTGATTTTGAGGTAATCACCAGGGAACTGAGCACTGGTGTTGATGGGATATCTCATACTTTGGAACCCACCACTTCTTGCTGCCCTTCCTCCTGGAAGATCAACAGTTCCCTCAGTGTCTTGACCTGGAACTGCACCAACTTTTAGTTGATCATTAGGAAGTGAGGCAGTCCCGAATTCAGTTGGAACTCCATTGTTTAGAGACTGTGGAGGTTGACCAAAAGGATTGCCATCTGTAAATGATCCGTCATTGTTTACGACTTGACCAGTTATTGGATGTTGCAGACCAGGAATTTTGTTGTTAAAAAACTGCAACTGATTATTATCTGCTGCGATCAGGTTTGAATAATTTGACTTGTCGTTGAGGACAGCAGCACGATCAACGTTGAAGAGATTTTTCCCTTCGTTGAAGAATGTTTTTTCGAATTCTGTGGTTGTCAGTTGTGCTTGATATCTTGCTCTGTTGTTATAAAGTCTTGTGAAGAGTTCTGTGTCTTCGATTTCCCAGTTGTAATCACTCGATGAGGCAAGCAATGACCCACCAGTCGAGTTGAGTTCAATCTTTCCAGTCTCGATGTAGGTGGTCTCGTCTACCTTAAGACCATTCCATATTCTTGATGATGCGATGGTTGTTGCCATTTATAAGAACTGGTCTTTTACCTATTTAGAACAATTTTCTGATATGGAATGGTTCTTGCTTCTTCCAGTTCGTTGGGATAAATGAGGTAAAGATAACTTCCCAATTCTTCCCAAGTGTAATTGTGAAAATCACCCCAGTGATAGTTCAATCCACTAAACCCCCAAGGGTAAACACCAGTGCAAGCAATGAGTGGAAATTCATCATATCGAATTCCTGGTGTTTTTGCACTATATATAAAGGTATAATATCTCCCAACAGTGGGTGCAACCTCATAATGGTCTAACAATTCCAACAACTCAGTCATCCTATCGTCGGGTGTTCCACCCATGTTAGTGATGCGATCAGCCTCACCTGTTCCAAGTCTGTCAGTTTCGCTTCCGAGGTACTCTTCTTGTTTTAGAGTTTCGACGTTTGTTGCCATCTAAACCCAACTCCTCTTCTGTGATGATTTTGAAGACTGCATTATTATCAAGAGCAAACTCTTCCGCTGCTTTCCATTTTGCTTGATTGACAGCATATTGAGCACACTCATAAAGATAAGATTTAGTGACTCTTTTACCCTGAACAGGAGCAGAGCACTGCTTCTTTGGTTTCACCTCAACAATCCAGTTTTTGATTGTTCCGTCTGCTTGTTTTACCTTACAGAGGAAGTCAGGATAATAACGATGAACTCTCCCATCAGTTGGTTTTATGTAAGGGATGCTAAACTCTTCACTTGCCCACTGAAGGACACTTTCATTTGTGTCGCACCACATACAAAAGCGTCGTTCCCAGGATGAACGACAAATAATGTTATTTGGGTTTCCCTGATACTTAGATGGGTTACTCGGTTTGAAAAGTGATTTACAACTCTCCGCCATACCCACTAAATAATCACATAAGTATCCATATTTATAAATGGCATCCACAGGATCTGGTGCGCCAAGACCACGCAGAGTTGGAACGACAGAACTCACCAGTCGATTTCTAAATCTCGCACAAACTTCTGTCTTCACAGTTAAGATTCAACCACCTGCTCTGGTTGCTGCTTATCTGAATGAAAGAGGTGTCAATTATGCAGCAGATGGTGAGGGAATCGAACTGCAGTGCACTGAGACAAGACTCCCAGGTCATAAGTTGAGCACAATCGATGTTGCCAATGATTACATCGGTGTGTCTGAGAAAATGGCATACAGACAAGCATATGATGAAGCAATTCAATTCACATTCAATGTGAATTATAAGTATGATGTTGTTCAGTTCTTTGAGGGGTGGATTGATTTCATTGCTGGAAAGAACGCACAAGACCAGAATGCTTATGTTGACAGGTATGCAAACTACAGAATGAATTATCCGAAGTCTTATCGTTCGGATCAAGTTTACATCACAAAGTTCGAGAAGAATGTTGATAATCTCAACAGAACTTTTGGTCTCGGTGACACCCCCTCTTACAGACTGGATTACACCTTCGTTGGTGCTTTCCCACTCTCAATCATTCCCTCTGTAGTATCTTATAATAACAGTCAGATACTGTCTTACTCAGTTAGACTGGACTACATTCGTTACGTTTGTGAACGGAGTGTCATCGGCTAAATAACTCACCTGATCTTACATAATGCCTTTACCAACAATTGCAACTCCTTCTTATGAGTTGAAACTGCCTTCGACAAAGAAGACAATCAAATATCGTCCCTTCCTGGTGAAGGAAGAGAAACTTCTGGTTCTTGCTTTGGAGACTCAAGATACAAAGCAAATCACAACCGCAATCAAGCAGGTTCTGAAAGGTTGCATCCAATCCAGAGGAGTAAAGATTGAGACTCTTCCAACCTTTGACATTGAATTCTTGTTTCTTAATATTCGTGCGAAGTCTGTTGGTGAGATTGTTGATGTGACCATCACTGCTCCTGATGACGGAGTAACTCCAATTGACATCACTCTTGACATCGAAGAGATTGAGGTTCAGGAAAGTGAGGACCACAATAAGAGAATTCAGTTGGATGACACTTTGATGATGGATATGAAGTATCCATCTCTTGATCAATTCATTAAGAATAACTTTGACTTTGGCGGTGATGCCACACTGGACCAATCATTTGAACTGATTGCATCCTGCATCGATAAGATCTACAACGAGGAAGAAGTTTGGGCAGCACAAGACTGCACTAAGAAAGAATTGGTTGAGTTCTTAGAACAAATGAACTCCTCTCAGTTTAAGCAGATTGAAAAGTTCTTTGACACAATGCCGAAACTGAGTCACACCGTTGAGGTGACTAATCCAAAGACTGGTGTAAAGAGTTCTGTCGTGTTGGAGGGTTTGCAGTCTTTTTTCGCATAGGTATGATCCATATGGATCTGGAAAATTACTTCAAACTTAATTTTGCCCTCCTACAGTACCATAAATACTCTTTGACTGAGATTGAGAATCTAATGCCCTGGGAAAGGGACATTTATGTAGCACTTCTCCAGCAACACATCGAAGAAGAAAACGAAAAGATGCGTCAAAATGGCTAAGGTTGCAGCTGACCCAATCGAAATCCTAATGGAGATGGGATTCGACCTGGATGACATTTCATCCGAGGAGGGTTATCTGAGTGCGCTGAAGGAAGCAATCACAACCATTCAGTTTAAGACTAAGGGTGCTGGAGATGACAGAATTCTCACTCTCCTTGAAGAAGTAAAGAAAGTAAGAGCAGGGAGAACTGGAAGAACGAGGAAACCAAGCGTTGATGCTGCGAAGTCCTTCATCTCACCAAAGGCATTGCCTGGAAGTGTTGGTGTTAGAGGAGGAGCACTCACGGTTGGACAGACTCTTCTGTCGTCAAGTGCAAAGAATAAACAACAGCAACAAGTACAGAAGAAATCTGTCTTTGATGTCATTGCAAATTCACTCAACGCTGTTGCTAATTCACTTAATAATGTTGCGAAATCAATAACTGAACTTCTGGGTGTTGAGAGACAAACTGCCGAGAGACAAAGACAAGGTGCTGTCACCGCAAAAAGACAGGATGAAGAAAAAGATAGATTAAAGGGAGCAAAAGATCTTATTGGAGGATTGACCTCCCCAGTGATTAACACTGTCAAGAAACCAGCAATGGGAATTCTTGACAGAATTAAAACATTCCTTGGAAACGTTGCTGCTGGTTCAGTTGTTGGATGGTTGACTGACGAAGGAAATAAAGATAAGGTCTTGGGAGTCTTCAATTTCCTTGAAGAACATATGGGCAAGATTATGACAGGAATCATTGCTCTCCTGGGTATTGGAATTGGAATAAAACTTGCTGGATTGATCACAACTCTTATTTCTCTTACCACTACACTCTTGGGTCTTGTTGTTTCACTGGCAACAAATCCAGTTGTTCTTGCTGGATTGGGAATTATTGCAGGAACAAAAGCAATCGCAGATGTTGGTCAAAAGGTTGAACTTGCAGGTCAAGAACTCATCGGTGGAAAAGGAACAACAGCGGCAGGAAATCAGTTCTCATTCTCAGACATTCAGGATCTGAGAGAAGAAAGAAAAACTTTTATGACAATGAGTGGAATGTCATCTGAAGTTATTCAACAGCAGAGCAAACCATTTGATGATTTGATGGATGCGATGAAGGAACAGAAACGCATCAATGATGATCTTTATAATAAGAAACAAGCACAAGCAAGTGGTGATATCAGATTTGATAAAGTAATTCCCGAACTGGAGAAGAAGAAAGCAGAACAACAGAAGAAAGTGACTGAGTTGTTCCAAAAGTTGGGAATTACAGATCAAGATTTGAAACAACTTCAGATGCGTGAGGGAAGAGTAGAAAAAGATGATACTCATTTTGAGAAACCTGGAACTGGTCTTTCAGGAGCATTGTCAAACCTAGGTGCAAATTTACAAGAAGCCACATATGGCAGCGGCATGACCCAGGCACAAGTTGATGCCGAAATCTTGAAATCTACTCAACCAGGTGGAATGTTTGAGGGATATGATGTATCTCAACTGGAATTTGATCATGAACTTGGAATTCCTTCCGTGAAACCACCTTCATTTGACATTAAGTCCACTGCACAGAAAGATGCCACTTACAGCAAAATTACTGGTGACATCAAGAGAACCCAATTACAAACACAAAAGTTGCAGGAAATGAATCTTTCCGCTGTTGATTATTTTGGTGGTGGATCAACTGTTTCTCAGATGGAAGAACTGAAAGCTGCTATGGCAAATGGTGGAATGACTGCTGGTGCTTCGGCTGACCAACAGGAAGCACCCTCGTTCTCTGCGGTCGATCTGACGAACGATAACATCTTTATGACCTCTGGTGTTTACAACTCACCTTCATAAACCATGGCATTAGGAATTGCGAGCATTATTGGAGGAATTGCCAAGGGAATGGGTGGCGGTAAGAAACCACCAAAACCTCCTGAGCAACCACAGTCTGGACAGCAGATGGCACAGAAGATATTACCACCTGCTGATTACCGAAGACCAGATTACAAACCAGGTGAGGGTTATGCGACTGGTGGTGCTGTTTCCACAACTGCTATTGTTCCAGTCGCAAAACCCAAAGTTTCTAAGACTGGAAATCCTAACCTGGATAATGCACTGGAAAATGTTGCACAGAGTGCCGCAGGTCTTGAGGCAAGTCTGAAGTCTTTTGTTGGTTTCAAGAAACAAACAGCGGAAAAGAAAAGAAAAGCAGCGGTTATTGCCAAGCGCAATATGTTGGGTACTGCTGCAGGTGCAGTTGCTGGTGCTGCCCTCGGTTTTGTAAAGAAACCAGCACAGAATTTCTTGGAAATGTTCAAGAGGTTTGTGTTTAATGTCGCACTGGGATCTCTTGTTACTTTCCTTGTCGAGCAGTATGAGACAATCAAGAGAATTGTTGGTGAAGTTTTAGATGTAATCGAACCTGTGTGGAATGCTCTAAAAGATTGGGTTCTTGTTCCTGTTTGGAGTTTCCTCAAGTGGACTGCAAATCAAGGCGCAAAGATGGTGAAAGAAATTGCTGCTTTCCCACCAATTAAAGCAGGATTGGACACTCTCAAAGAAAAACTCAGAGAGTTTGAAGGAATGTTCCCAGAACTCGAAAGACAAGTAAAGTATTTGTCTAGTGGAAACATTGATGATGTTCCGCCAATGCAACAAGGTGGAACCAGAAGTCGCCCAGCACCTGGCGGAAGACTGGGACCTGGATCTGCTCCTGATGCCACTTATGATAGAAATTTGGCAAAACTTCTCAAGAATTATGAGGGACTTAGAACAAAAGCATATAAAGATTCAAAAGGAATTCCTACCATTGGAATGGGTGCAACTTATTATCCTAAGGGTTTTAGACTCCAAGGCGCTGTTAAGATGGGAGATGTGATTACTGAAGAAGAGGCACTCCAAATTAAAGAGGCACACATCAGAGAGCACAGAGGGAGACTTACAAGACAGATTGGAGAAGAAAATTACAACAAACTTCCCAATAATGTGAAGGCTGCTCTGGAATCTATCGTTTTCAACTATGGAAGTCTTGATAGTAAGACCAAAGCACTTGTGATGGAAGGTATCAAGACTGGTAATTACAATAAGTTGGCTGATGACATTGAGAATCGTCTTGGAAGGCACGACATGCAACCAGATGGTAAAGGACTCAACCAGCACAGAAGAACTGATGAAGCAAACATAATTAGAGGTGGAAAAAGTAAATTTGGAGTTCAGTTTAGAAGAACCACCATTGATGATGTTCCGCCAATGCAGCAGGGGCAAGCTGGTCAAGCATTTGCAACTGGACTGAAGACTGGAGCAAGTCGTTTCATTGGTGGAAGTTCCGAGTATCACATTGACACTAAACTGAAATCAGAACTTTCAATGCAGAAGAAAGTTGAATACTTTGACCAGATGTCAATGGCATATGCCAAACAAGGAAGAGTCATTGAGTTCTCCAATCAGGCAGTTGCTGGCAGAAGATACGATCACACAATGAGTTATCAAGAGAAGGCAGCACTTCTTCAAGCAGCTGCTGGTGCTCACGCTCCTCGTGCTGGTTATGCTTCTTATGATTATTACATTCCACAAGCAAGTGAAACTAGATTCGGCAAATCTGCAGAGGGAGCAGAGATCTTTGTCCCAACAGAAGCAGGTGGATCTGTTCAGTATGGTTCTGGTGGAAGATATGGTGCTTACGTTGTAATGTATGATGCTCAAGGTAAAGAGATTGGGCGAACAGGTCACGGTGACATCAGAGGAGCAAAGTCTGGAACAGTTCAGATTAGTCCGTCCACAGGTGACACCAGAGCACAAAGTGTTTCCACAACTCCTTCTTATCAGAGACCGAAACCAAAAGTTATCCCTGTTCCCATCGATAACACCCCACCAATGCAACAGAAACCTGCGGGAGCAACTTCTTCAGGTGGGTTAAATAATAATATGTGGTCTCGTGCTAGCAGACTCGGATCCCTTTATCAAATGTAATGGCAAATCAAAAACCACAATCGGGACCTGGTGATATAAAGTCATTTACGATTACTTCTAATGAAGGGAGTAAGCAAATTGACTTGACCAATGGTATTCAGGAATATTACTATTACGAGAGCGTTCTTTCCAATTTCATCACAGCGAAAGCGATTGTGTTGGAAACTGGTAATGATATTGACAAAGAATCAAAGGGTGTCCTAGACGACCTTCCCATTCGTGGTGGTGAGAAAACAAACATTCAAGTTTCTGATGCGTCTGAGGAAAAGAATAAAATTGAAATCCCTGGTGGTCTTTACGTCAAGAATGTAAGAAATGGTTCTCCAGGAACACAACAAGAACTTTATGTTCTTGAATTTGCATCAAAAGAATTCTTTCTGAATGAATCTGCCAGAGTTACAAAGAGATATGAAGGTAAGATCTCAGACAATGTTGAAGAAATTTTGAATGATGTTCTTAAGACAACTGCAAGTGTTGAAGTTGATGAAACATCATTTGAATACAACTTTTATGGTAACACTCGCAAACCATTTTATGTTGTAACCACCCTGGCATCCAAAGCAGTGCCAACAAAGGGTGCAGAAAAGACTGGTGGATTCTTATTCTTCCAGACTCGTGATGGAATGTTCTTCAAGTCCATTGATGATTTGTTTGGAAAAGACGCAACTAAGAAATTCATTTATAATAACACAGGTGATCTGCCACCAGAATATGATGGAAACATCGTTTCATATGAGATCGCAAGCGATATTGACATGGAACAGAACTTATCCTTTGGTGCTTATAACAACAGGTCTCTCTTCTTTGATTTTTACAAAATGGAATATAAGAAAGTTGATTTTGACATTCAAGAACAAGAGGGATCTGCAGAGAATGCAGGCAAAGATTACATCAACGTCAATAAAGAATTCATTTCACAACCCAGTCGTCTGTTTCATATGTTGAAGGATCACGGTGTGAATCCAAAAGGTAAAGGTGATGAGCAACTGGATAACTTCAAACAACAACCAGAGGACAATTACAAGATTGAAGAAACAATGGTTCAGACCATTATGAGATATAATCAGATGTTCACCGTTCAAACAAATGTGATTATTCCTGGTGACTTCAGCATTAAGGCAGGAGATATGATTGAGTGTACGTTCCCAGAGGTTGAGGCAAAAGAAAACAAAGAGAAAAACAAACAAACTGGTGGTAAATATATGGTCGCTCACGTCTGTCATCGCATTACAAGCAATGATTGTTTCACCAGTCTTGGGTTGGTCAGAGACTCGTTTGGTAAGAAGGGAGGATTCTGATGGATCAGACTAATTCAGCAACTTTTAATCCACGCTTCCTTGGCCGCGGCGGATACACCTGGTGGATCGGACAGATTGCTAAAGAGGAAACTTGGAAAGAAAACATTCCAGGTAAACCCGTTCAAAGTAATGATGAGATGCGCGGTTTCGGTGAAAGATACCGTGTTCGCATCATGGGATATCACACAGATGACTGCAATGAAGTCGCTGATGATGAACTGCCATGGGCTTACGTTCAGTATCCACCAACCGCTGGTGGTGGAGGAAGATCTTCGTTCGCAAGTGCCAACCTTGCACAAGGAAACTTTGTTCAAGGATATTTCTTTGATGGTCCTGAGGGTCAGGTTCCCATTATTGTCGGTGTCATTGGTTATAACCAGTATCAGGCAATTTCCAAATCAACAGGATCATCGGATTGTGAGGCATTCAAACCGAAGAGTGGTTACACTGAAGAAGAGAAGATCGCTTCTTACACAGTAAGGGCATATCCTGGTGGCGGTGAGGTTGCCATTCCAGATGATGGGATCACAGCAGCATATACCAATAACTATTACATTGAGGACATGCTTGGCAGTAATGTCCTTGTTGACATGGCAAGTTGGGACGCAAGATGGCAAGGTAAGAAGGCAGATCCCGTTGCCAAGACAAAAGATTGTGAACCGATGGACACTCGGAGGATCACAAAGGAACTTCAGAATGGCATCCAAAGACTTCAGGAACTCCAGAGATCTAAGTATGATTATCGTTATGCTCTGACCAATGGTGAGATGGGAATCGATGATATGATTCGATCCCTGACCAGAGAATTGTGCAAACTGATGGCCTCTCTGTTCAAAGACATTATTGAACAGATGGAGAAAAAGGTTCTCCGAGAGACAAACAACACTCTGAAAAAGAAATATGACTTACTTCATCCCAGTGAAAGACCACAACTGAAGAAGCAAGTTGAGAATGCCAATGATCAGATTGCTTGCATCTTTAAAAAGATTATTAGTCAACTTGAAAATCTTATCTGTCAGTTTCTGGAGGCAGCAGCAGAGAGAGTCATTAATGTAACTGAGTGCTTTGTCAACAATGCCATGGGTAATTTGTTGGGAGCATTGTTGGGTGGTCTTCAGGGTCAAATTAACTCTGCTTTGTCTGGAATCGGATCCTTGGTTGATGGTGTTGGAGTTGGTGAAGATCTTATCAGCACCATCCTTCAGGATCCTTTCTCATTCTTGAAGTGTGAAGAAGACAACGAGTGTGGCAGAGTAAACGAGTGGAGTATCTGGAATGGTGCCTCTAACGTTGCCAACAGTGCCAACCAACTCCAGGGGATCTTGGGTCAGGCAAATGATGTTATGAATTCCTTCACTGGTTTTGGTGATGCTCTCAATAACATCTTTGATAATCCTGGTTGCGACACAGGCGCAAGACCTTGTGGACCACCAGAGGCAAGATGGATTGGTTCTGGTTCTGGGGCATTAGGAAATCTGATCATTTCTGCGGGTGGAGCAATTATCGGTTATGATGCTATTGAGTTTGGGAGCGGTTATGACGCGAACAACACTTATGGTTACGCTTATGATGATTGTGGAAATGGCAATAATGGCGTATTCTATCCTCTTGTTGATGAAGACGGCGGCATTATTGACATCGTAGTCGAACAGGGCGGAACAGATTATCTTCCAGCACCTAACGGATGCACGGGCGGTGATGGAAGAGAGTGGAAGTGTGAGAACGACACCGAAATCACTCACCCAGGTGGTGGTGACATCAGTGGACCAATTATTGAAGTTCCCATTCCGCCTGGAAATGTCATCGAAGTTCAACCAGGTGACATTGTAAATACACCATGCTGCAGTGAAGTGATAACAGAACCCATTGAAAATGATCCCACCACTGGTGGCGAAACAATTAAAGGATGCAGCACTCACGTCGTTCAGAAACCAGGAAGATTTACGACACCACAAACAGGGTGTCCTGGAAGAACACAAGGAACTTATCCATCATCTTCCGATGGTTCTTATCCCGTTATTCTTTATCTCTGTGAGATTATTATTGCTGAGGCAGGAATTGCTTACCAACCAGGAGATGAAGTTGTTATTCAACCTGATCTTGGAACAGCAGCTGCTATTGAAGTTGATGAGCAAGGAAGAATTATTAAAGTTCAAGTCACAGAAGGTGGTGAAGGATTTAAAGAACTTCCCAAAGTCTTTGTCAGATCTGCAACTGGGTTCAATGCTGAACTTCTTCCTAAGTTCTGTGTCCAGAGAGTTGGAGAAGATGAAGTTGCCAACCCAGAACTTCAAGACAAGATTGTCACTGTTATCGATTGTGTAGGTAAAGTCTAATGTCAGAATCAGCAGAAAAGAATTACCACCAGGTTCGCTACGGAACAGCAGACGGTGAAATCAAATTTGGGCATCTTCATCAGGATAATGTTCAATCTTCTGTGATGCTTCGTGATGGTAAGCATTGGAATCATTACATTACTCTGGATCAAACTGGAAAGAAGCACAGAAAGTTTGGAACAATGTGTGTTTCACCTGGATCTTTCCAGGTTCAAGCAGGTGAGGGTTTCACTGAAAAAGAAGAAGGACAACCTGCCATCTTTATGGATGCCAAGAAAGGTGACATTCATCTTCGCTGCCCCAAAGGTACTCTCAAGATCGAAGCGAAGAACGTTGAAATCATCGCAAAGGGAGAGGATAATAAGAATGGATATGTTACAATCAACTCAAACGAAAAGATTACTCTTGATGCTCAAACCATTGACATCAAGTCAGAGGTTTCAACTAAGATCTTCTCGGAAAAGAATGTTGAAGTTATCGGCAGAGCAATTCTAAATCTTTATGGTGGTCTTGTCGATGCTGCTGATGGAGCAACAACTAACAAAGGATCTAAGGGTGGATCAACAAATGAGGAGCAGAACAAACAATGAAGGTACCTGATTTATACGTCGGTAAAAGATTATTCGTTGGTGAGGGAAAACCAGAAGCATTAGGACGTGGACCCAAAGAGGTTCGTGGTTCTGCTTACATTGAAGGACCCAGCATTACTGGTACTCCAGGTGCATTCCCAAATGTTTGGGCAACTGTAATGATCTCTGGAGTGAATAACAGTGACCTCAAAGAACAACCATTTATCCCTGGTGCTCTTTGCACTGGTATTAACAACCCATATGATCTTGCTGTGGCTGGTAATACTGCCCTCCTGGGGACAGTTGACACAAATCAGAATGTGAATGTTGGCGGCAACCTGATTGCACAGGGAGAAGTGATGTCACGGTGTGGTGGTCACATCCTCTCTGCCAAAAAGAACTTTGACATCCCACACCCCAGTAAGGAAGGTTATCGTCTGAGACACACCTGTCCAGAAGCACCTTACAATGACGTATATATACGTGGTAAAATAAAGAACACAAATGAGATTCCTCTTCCTGATTACTGGCAGGACTTTGTGGATCAATCTTCCATCACAGTAAATCTGACACCCATCGGTGCTCATCAGAACATCATTGTTAAGAGAGTGGAGCCAGAAAGAATTGTGCTACAATCTCAAGGTGGCATTCCCATTCATTGTTATTATCATGTCTTTGCTGAGAGAAAGGATGGTGAGAAACTGATTCCTGAATATGAAGGAACAACACCAGCAGATTATCCAGGAGACAATGATCAGTATTCCATCTCAGGTTATCACTACGACGTTAAGGAGAACTCATAATGGCAGGATTTGAAACACAATCATTTGGTAATAAAGACTGTACCAATTTTGTTGGAGGTTCCCCCAATACTGAATATGATTATATTTTGAAAGCGATGACGGGTGACACTGATTACCCAGAAGATGCTTGTCCTCTTTATTATCATTCTTACTTTCAAGTTGACCGCATTCTGTTAAATGAACAACTGACTGGTGCTGGACTAATTAATATTACGGGCACTATCAACACAACACAAACAGTTACTGCTTCGCAGTCAATGACTGCTCCTATCTTCAACGGGAGTGCAACGACAGCAAAGGCAATCGGTGGTGCTTTCGACGTTCCTCACTGGAAGGATGAGAAGAAACGTGTTCGTCACGTTATTGCTGAGGGTCCAGAAGCAGGTATCTACATTCGTGGAACCATGAAGGACACAAACATCATCAATCTTCCCGAGTATTGGGAGGGTCTTGTTGATCCAGAAACAATCACTGTCACTTTGACGCAGATTGGAACCTCTCAGGATTTGATTGTTGATGGAATTGAATGGGGTAAGAGGATCAAAGTCAAGTCTGGAAATGCTTCCACCATTCATTGTTATTATGAAGTTTGGGCAGCACGTTGGATCAATCCTTGTGACCACGATGAAAAACTTCATGTGGTTTATGAGGGCGACAGTCCCGATGATTATCCAGGAAACAATGAGTTCTTCCTGATTGGTGGATGGGACTACGATCGCAGAGAAACTAAGTGGAGGAAGAATGAGACCTGAAACAAGAAAGTCAATGGAAATGTTGTTTAAGGCAAAGTGGAATGTTCCCACTGCTGCCAAGAACTGCAACTTGACAGAAAAGGAAATGAAGATTACATTTAATGAGTACTGTGTGTTTCATCCTAAGACTTACAATCCCACGAAGGAAGATCAACTCTGGTTGTTTTAACTTATGAAAATCAATCTCTGGTACTGTCAACACATGGGTCAATGGAGATGGACTCTCTGTCAGGATGAGAGACCCATCATTAAGATGGAATCTGGTCAAAGACCAGACCTTCGTGATGCGATGAATGATGTGGCAAACACAGTTGAATATATGCTCGAAAAAGGGTTATAACTATAGGGTGTGAAGGAAGTCGCTAAGGGGCACTCAGGAAACTGGGTGCCCTTTGCTATGCGATAAATAACTCATAATAGACTCACCGTGCGAAGAAGATGCCATTAAGTCGTCTGGATAATTTTCTAAAGAACGTCCGTGGAAATGTTCTTTATGTTGACCCAAACGGATTGGACGCAACTGACAGTGTTGAGAACACTGGTAACTCCCAATCTCGTCCGTTCCTCTCAATTCAGAGGGCACTACTTGAGGCAGCAAGATTTTCATATCAAGTTGGTCTTGACAATGATCGTTTTGCTCAAACCACAATTGTTCTTCAACCAGCAGATTATGTTGTAGACAACAGACCTGGTTGGATTCCTGATGGATCAATCTTCCGCCAGAGAGATGGTTCGAGCACTTCTTCTTTCCCTGAACTGACCACGGCATCTAACTTCGATCTTCAGGATAATACGAACGTTCTCGTCAGAGCGAACAGCATTTACGGTGGTGTTATTGTTCCTCGTGGTGTCTCCATCGTTGGAATGGACCCCAGAAAGACAAGAATTAGACCAAAGTATGTTCCAGATCCAGCGAACTCAGCAATCACCACAAGTGCTGTCTTCCGTCTGACTGGTGGTTCTTACATTGAAGGTGTTTCGATTCTGGATGGTGACCCCTACGGCACGGTCTATAAGGATTACACAACCAACACTTACGTCCCAAACTTCTCTCACCACAAACTCTCGGCATTTGAATATGCTGATGGTGTAAACTCAACGGACATTGACGACTCATTCCTCACTTTCTACACCTCCAGAACTGATCTGGACATTTATTATGAGAAGGTCGGTCTTCTTTATGGTTCGAAGTCTGGTCGCGGCATCTCACCAAATTATCCAAACGCTGGTGTTGACATTGAACCAAAAGTTGATGAGTATCGCATCGTTGCTCCTATCTCTGGAAGAGCAGGAATCAGTACTATCACTGCTTCAGGAACAGCGGTAACCATCACTCTGACTGATGAGATTGATGGAATCAACGTTGACACACCAATCGTTGTTAGTGGTGTAAGTGAGAGTGTTTACAATGGAACATTCATTGTTGACTCTGTTGTCACTGTCAACGCTAATGGCACTAAGGTCTTCACTTATGCCACACCAACAGCACCAGTTGACACCTCACCCACTGTTGCTGGTACCGCAGTTGAACTGGCAATTAACAGCACAGTCTCATCTTCACCTTATGTTGCCAAGACAACTGTAAAGTCGTCTTATGGTATGTGTGGTCTGTTTGCGGATGGCGCGAAGGTCAAAGGATTCCAATCCGTTCTCCTCAATGAGTTTACTGGAATCTCACTTCAGAATGACAACAACGCTTTCCTGAGATACAACTCAACCACTGGAACCTTTGATGATTCGTCAACCGTTTCGAATCTGAACAGTGATCCAGATGCAGTTTACAAACCTGCTTATTACAACTACTTCGTTAAGGTTGCTAATAAGTCTTATGCACAAGTTGATTCTTGTTTCGGAATTGGTTACTCACAGCAGTATGTAACTGAGAGTGGTGGTAGTGTTAGTGTTAATGGGTCCAACTCAAACTTCGGTCAACAGTCTCTGTATTCCACAGGTTTCAGAGATGAGGCATATGCAAGAGATGACGTTGGTTACATCTCTCACATCGTTCCACCTGAGTTCAACGTTGCATCAAACATCAATCTGGAATATGATGCCATTGATGTTGGCACAACTGTTGGTGTTGGTTCAACCTCAAGACTTTATCTCCACCAGAAGACAACTCAAACTGCTGCTCCAAGAACAATCGTTCAGGGTTACAGACTTGGAGCAAAGACAGGTGATCGTCTGAACACGACAATCAACGACACCAATTATTATGCTCGAATCGTTATGCCGAACACGCATAAGGATTCAAACCAAGTGACATCGGTCAAGGTTTCTAACATCGGTGTTAACGTCTCAACTGGTAACAGCATCTCCTCCAACACCATTACGTTCAAAGAGGATCACCAGTTCATTAATGGTGAGTCAATCAGAGTTCTCTCCGATAATGCTCGTCTTCCTGATGGACTTGAAAGTAATAAGGTTTATTATGCAATCACCTCTGGTCTGAACGCTAACCAGGCACAGGTTGCGATCTCTTACAATGATGCTCTCAACGGTAATGAGTTGGTTATCAACAACTTGGGTGGTAACCTGAGAGTTGAGTCTCGTGTTAGTGACAAGAGAGCTGGTGACATCGGTCACCCAATTCAGTGGGACTCCTCACAGTCACAGTGGTATGTCAACGTTGCAACAGCAGCAACCGACAACTCACTTTATCCAACCATTAGTGCTCTCGGAACTGCTTCTCTCGGAGATGCAACACCAAGAACTTACATCACCAGAAAACCAGACACCAGACAACTTGCTGATAAGATTTATCGTGCTCGTTATGTTGTTCCTTCTGGAAGTGGAATTACTTCAGCAAGAGAACCTCAAAAGGATTACATTCTTCAACAGTCGAATGATGTAACAGGTGCAAACAACACTGAGGTTGCGCTTCAGTTCAACCCAAGCAGTGTCACGATGAACAACGTGACGGACCTCAGAAACTTTAGTTTCATCCGTAACGCTGATTGGTCAGCTAACGTTGCTAATTACACCACAGAACTTCCTCACCGTCTGTCAGTTGGTTCAAAGGTCAAGATTGCCAATGTCACCAGTGCTAACAACACCACTGCAATTGGTAACTCTGGTTTCAACGGAACTTTCACGGTTACTGGAATTAACAGCGCAAACCAGTTCACCGTAACTAATGATTATGATGATCCTGGTGCGTTCTCGAATAACACTTCGGAAAGAACCACTTCTCTGCCAACTTATCAGAGAGTTGAAGCATCAAACAACTTCTATGTTTATGATGTTCAGAACATCATTCCTTATGTAACTGGAATTCAAGATGGTGTTTATTATCTGACCATCGTTGATTCGACCAACACTCCAGCGATTGCTCCTTTCAACGACGCTGCTTCATTCTCCTTCTCTGCTCCTGTTGAGGAACTTTATCCTCAATATGACCAGGACAATCCATCTTCCGATCCATCAGCATCAACCACTTATGCTGACTCTAATCTTCTTGGTCGTGTTGTTGTCGATGAGCACAGAAACAGCATCACGAAACAAGCATTCAATAAGGCTTATGTTGACTTCGGAATTGGTGTTGGGATCACTGACATTGTTTCCACAGCAGCTGGAACAGCACACACCATTTACACCTCTCATGATCATGGTCTGAATGCGATTACATCACTGACAATCACTGACGCTGGTTCTGCTTATGGTAACGGAACTGGATCTGCTGAGAACCTTTATAACGCAACTCTGACAAACTCAGCAACTGGTAAGAACGCAACGGCAAGAATCACAGTCAATGCTTCTGGTGAGATTACTGCTCTGAAGATTATGAGTGGTGGTACGAATTATGTTGTTGGTGATGTCCTGAATGTTACGGGAACAGCAACCACAACTGGATTCTCCACAGCGACTGTAACGGTTGCTGCGATCACCGATAACGTTGGTGACACAATCAGTGTTGCTGGTGTAACATCTGAAGGTTACGCTGGTTATAACCAACTTTACAGAATCACTGGAATCTCAACAGCAGAAGCAGTTGAAGTTTCTTCTGTAAGTCCTGTTTACACTAACTCAATCACTGGAGTTGGTGCTAACGTCACAGCAAATGCTTACGCACTTCTGACTGGTCCTAAACTGGACATCTCCGACTTTGTTGTCAACACCTCAGTTGGATTGGCAACAGTTACCACTGTTCAACCACACGGCTTGAGAGTCGATAACGCAATCACTCTGGGTGGTGCTTCGAGTGATCTTTACAACGGAACATTCGTTGTTACTCAGAACGTTGGACTTTCAACCTTCGTTGTCAACATCGGTGTCTCGACACTGAGTCCTGCAGTTTCTGGAACACAGAGAGCTTATTATCCTGGACTCACAGCACAGGATGGAACAATTAATTTCGTTAATGAGAACTTTGGTGGAAGATTCCATAATGTTTATGCTGGAATCTCAACTGTTATCTCTGCTTCTGTTGCTGACTCTTCAGTAACTGAACTTACGATTCAGAACCTCACCAACTTTGACTTCAACATCGGTGATTATCTGAGAATCGATGATGAAATTATGAGAATCAAGACGACTGTTTCGACCAACCCAGTCGCAGTCTTCAGAGGTCTCTTCGGAACGGTTGCAACATCTCACGATAGTGGATCTGTTGTTAAGAGAATTAGAGTTCAACCAGTTGAACTGAGATCTCCATCAGTAGTTACTGCTAACGCACACTCTTTTGAGTATCCTGGTTATGGTGCTGGTAATTACGCAACAGCACTCCCACGTCTCCAACAGACACAACTGTCCTCCACTGCTGAAAGACTTGCTCAGTCAATCGAATCTGGTGGTGGTTCTAACTCTTATGCTGGTTACAACGCTAACGGTGATTACTTCATCGGTAACAGAAAGATTGACAGATCGACAGGTAAGTCTTCTGCAATTGACACACCAGTTCCAACTAACACTGGACAAGATTACTCATCACTGACGAGTCAGGTTGACCTCGATCTCGTCAATACTGATGAAATTATCACTAAGACCAGCATCAAGGTCAGTGGTGGTCTTTATAACGACAACGTTTCTGAGTTCGATGGACCAGTTGTCTTTACAAGAAAACTGACCTCAACTTCTGCTGACGGTATCGAAGCAACCTCGGTTTATCTGCAAGGAAGTGCAACAATCTCCAGAAACTACACTGTTGGAATTGCAACTCCAACTGTTGCTGGTAACGCAGGAGACGTTGTTTTCAACGGTAACCCAGTAAGTGGCGGAATTGTTGGATGGGTTTACACCACTGATAATTCTTGGTTCCCATTCGGTAATGTTGGAATTGACACAGGAACAACCAATGCTGTCTTCAATAAGGTCGGTGTTGCAACTGATGACCCAGGTGATGCATCCTTCAAGGTTGGTGCTGGTTCAACTCAGTTCACCGTTGACGCTGATGGAGTTGGAATCGGAACCACAGCAAACGGTCAGAAACTGAGAGTTGATGGTGTTGTCGTTGCGACAGCATTCACTGGTGATGGTTCGGGTCTGACTAACCTCCAGAACGACAGTCTCTGGGCAGGAATCAGCACCATTTATCCAATCAACAATAAGATTGTTGGAATTGGAACCACGTTCCCAAGCACAGAGTTCAAACTCTCAGTCGGAACTCCAGGAACAGGTGGAACTGACCTTTACGTTGCTAACGACGCTTATCTCCAAGGAATCATCACCATCAACAGTGGTGCTGTTCTCTCGGGTGTGACGACGGCAACAGGATTCAGGTTGGATTCGTCTTCGGGTTCAATTAACGCTGGTGTCGTTACAGCAACAACACTGGATGTCAACAACAGTGGTGACAAGATTACGGTCACCTCCGATGGTGTTGGAATTGGAACCACACTCGCACGAAGTGCAGCATTGGATGTTGAAGGAGCACTGAGACTCAAGACTTATTATGAGATTCCAAAAGCAGTTACCGCAAGCGGTGGTGCCGTTACTATTGACTTGTCTGTCGCTCAGACATTTACTCTGACCACAGATTCAGATGTCTCTTACTTCGTTCTTCAGAATGTTCCTTCGTCCTCGGCAACCACATTCACTCTTCAAATCATTCAGGATTCCTCAACAGCTTACTCAATTGACGTTGATGACTTCAGAACAACGGGTGGTTCGACAATCGGACTCCGTTGGCCTGGAGGAGTTGCTCCAACAGTCACCTCAAGTGCAGGAGCAGTTGATGTTTACTCGTTCATGACATTTGACGGAGGAACCACTCTGTACGGTGTTATCGGAGGTCAGAACTTCTCATGAGTCCTTTAGCGTTTCATAACTTCAGGACCTTTCAAACTTCTCTGGATTTGAATGGTCCTATCCTTTCTTTCTCAGAAGACCCATCAGCATCCAATGCAACTCTTGCTGGAGTTGCAACCTTCATTGGAATTGCAACAGCGTCCTTTACGAACAATGAAAACGCAACAAACAGTGGGACAATCTCCTATCAGTGGTATGAAGGTTCCACTGCTCTAGAGGATGGAGCAAACATCTCTGGTTCAGGAACAACAACACTCACACTGAGTAATCTGTCCAGTCCAGATGATAATGGAAGAAGTTTTTATCTTCAGGCAACTTACAATGCTTCTGCTTATGGTGAGGCAGGAGCAGCAAAGTCAACTGGTAATGCAGTCAACTCACCTCTGAGTTCAGATTCAGCAGCAGTTACTGTCTTCCCAACCATTTCCTTTACAACACAACCAGTGGACACCACTGCTGCTGTGGAAGAACTTGCAGAGATTCGAGCAATTCCTGCTTTGTCTGACAGCACATTTGGACCCATCACTCAGAACTGGACAAGAAATGGTGAAACTCTTTCTGACCAGAGTGACCCTGTTATCAGTGGAACTGGTTCGACAACTTTGACTTTCGAGATTACAGAAGTTGGTGTTTCCACAGTTCAGTCTATTGCTTATGTGGACACTGATGCTGGAAGAGTTCAAGCGAACTCAACTGTTGTGGATCTCACAGGTGTTGCTCCTCGTAACAGAATCAAACTGGAAGGATTCTCACCAGACAATCGTTATGCTGAAGGAATTCTTGACCTGGATGCTGGAGCACAAACAATCAACAGTGACACCTTGGGTGCTGATTATAGTCTGATTACCTTCTACGCTTTGGAGAAGGACATCAATGTCAAGATGACACTGGCAGCAACAGCAGGTGGAAGTTATGTTGTTTACTCAGCAACTGATGATAACCTTGCCCTTTACACAGCATTTGATGGTGGACAGGGTGGAACTTCGGTCATCACCACGACGCTCGAAGAGGACACGGAATACACACTGATTGGTGTTGCTAACGATTCAGCAATCTTCCTTTATCGTGGTTCTAACCTCATTCTGGTTGTTGGATCTGGTGGTGATGCTGGAACTGAAGGTGCTGGTGGAGACGGTGGCGGAGTTAACGTTGATGGTGAGACAGGTGATGGACGAAGAGCAGGTGCAGGTGGTGAAGCACCCACGATTGGAACATTGGGTCTGAATGGAGTCTTTGGTTCTAACCTTCACGCCTCTGACATTACTCTTCAGATTGGTGACACCAGAGCATCGATTCCTGATGCAGGAAGAACAATCTCCTGTTCGAAGGGAAGTTATTGGACTGACCTTGGAATCTCTGCTTGTTCTAACAACAGTTCTTCTAAGATTCAGTTTGTTGCTGTTGATGGAACCACCATTAGTGAAAGTGATGAGGTCATCCGTGGATTCAAACCAGGTTACACAATCTCCAACACAAGAGGTGAGGGTGTGAACCTTGGTGGTGACGGAGGAAACGGAGCCGTTGGTGGTCAAGGTGGAACATCTGGTTCAGGTGGTGGAGGAGGAAGTGGTTACAGTGATGGTTCGGTAACCATCGTTGAAACAAACCTGGGTGGTAACACAACACTCAATTCCTCGGTCACAATTCAACTCGATACTTAACTAAATAACTATAACTAAAACTAACAGGGTGGAGAGTGAAACCCGATGGCAGTCAATAAGAATTTTGTCGTCAAGAACGGACTTGAGGTTGCTGATGACCTCATTGTCGCTCAGAGTAACAAAGTTGGTATTGCGTCCACAGAACCTTCAGCGACCTTAGGTGTCAGTGGAGGAATTGCGGCAGTTGACGGTCTGTTCGTTGGTATCGTTACCACACAGAGTCGATTTGAAGTTGGAGTCGGTGGCACAGTTATCGCAGCAGACAGCGATAACGGACGAATAGGAATTAACAGTGCGACACCGACGCACCAACTGGAGATCGTTGGTTCTGGAGGAACATCACTCTTCATTCACAACGGAAGCATTAACGCAACCGCTGCTAAACTGAGTGCTAACGTTGCCATTAACACCACTGGAATCAATGTAACTGGCGTTGTCACTGCCACCTCGTTTAGTGGTGCTGGTTCAGGACTTTCAGGAGTTAGCACAAACTTTGTTTCAGCAGTTGGAATTCAATCTGGTGGAACCACGATTGGTGTTGGAATTACTCAACTCAACTTTATCGGAGTTGGTAACACCTTCAAGACAAATGGAACCACAGTTGACATCAGCATCGAAGGTGGTGGTGGAGCAGGTGTTGGTACGGTCATTGATTATCCCAGTGGACTGACCTCACCATTCGCTTACATTGACCCCAACGTTACCGTCACAGAGAGTATGACTCTGGACGACACGAACGCTGGTATCGACTCCTCGTTCATTGTTGTCAAAGAGCCAACACTTCTCTTCGACCCAGGTGTTACAGTTACCGTTGGTGCTGGTAAGACTCTGGTTACTGACCTCTTCAGACTTCTTGATCCACCAAGTGTTGACCTGACTCCAGAGTTCAGCACCATTACTGTCAGTGGTGTTTCAACATTCGTTGGTCTCTCAACATTCAACGACGGACTCATCGTTGTCTCTGGTGTTTCAACATTCACAGACAATATTGATGCCAACAGCAGCATCGACGTTGCTGGTGATATTAATGTCGCTGGTGTTGTCACTGCCACAACCTTCGTTGGCAATTTAACTGGAACAGCATCAACAGCGACAAGGGTTGTTGTTACTGCTGACGGTACCAACACTTCTCAATATGTTTCATTCTTCTCAGGAACTTCAGGAAATCTGAGTAATCTGGTTGATGCTGGACTGACTTACAATCCATTCACTAACATTCTGACAGTAAGTGGAAGTGTTTCCGCTAACGTAACTGGTAATGTAACTGGTAATCTAACTGGTAATGTAACGGGAACAGCGAGTTCAGCAACTAATTCTGCCAACATTCAAGTTGATGTTGATAACACAACGGCTGCCAATCATTATGTTGTGTTCTCTGGAAGTTCGAGTGGTTATAACAGACTTAACAGTGATTCCACTTTACTTTATAACCCAAGCACCAACACACTCACATCAACCACATTTAGTGGCAGTCTCTCTGGTAATGCCACAACCGCAACAACCGCAACAACCGCAACAACAGCGACCAACGCAACTAACATCACTCTTGCTGATGAGTCATCGGATACCACTTGTTTCCCTGTGTTTGCAACAGGAGCAACGGGTAATCTACCACCTAAGACCGACTCCAGTGCACTGACTTATAATGCTTCAACTGGAACACTGGCAGCAACTAACGTCAACTCCACATCTGATGTCAACCTGAAGACAGACATTAGAAGCATTGATGATGCGGTCACCATTATCAACCAGATAAGAGGTGTGAAGTTTAGGTGGCGAGAGTTAGACATCCCCTCTGTCGGTGTTATCGCACAAGAGGTTGAAGAAATCCTTCCAGAACTGATTTCTACCAGGTCTGATGATGGAACTAAGTCTGTCAATTACAATGGTTTGGTCGGTGTTCTGATCGAAGCGGTGAAAGAACTCTCCACGAGAGTTGAGCATTTAGAATCACAACTCAACAATAAATAACGGGGAGGAGAAAGAACGATGTCAGTAATTAGAGTCAATCAGATCACCAACAGAACCAACAGTGGTGGTCCTATTATCTCTGGTCTTACAACTGTTGGTGTTGTAACGAGTGGTGTTTCGATTGGAGTCACCAACCTCTACGTTGAACAGGTAAACTTCGGTCAGACAGGAATTCTGACTGGAGCAGTTTCGGTTGGAACCACTGACCTTTATGTCTCTGGAACCATTTTTGGCAACGTCACAGGAAACGTTACTGGTGATGTTACAGGTAACGCAGATACTGCTACGTCTGCAAACAACGTTGTTTTGGGAAGTGAAACAACAGACACACAGTGTTTTGTTGGATTTACTGTTGACCAAACAGGCACCACTGACATTAGAACGAACGCTAACTTAACCTTTGATTCAGCAGCGGGAACACTGGTTGCTACAGCGTTCAGTGGAACTCAACTCAATGCCTCTCAAGTCAATGCCTCTGGTGTTTCGACATTTACTGGTAATGTTGATCTCAATGGTGGAATTGACATCAATGGTAACACCACGGGATTGAATGTTACTGGCGTTGCGACTTTCACTGATAATGTAAATCTTGGTGATAATGATGTATTAAACATCGGTGCTGGCAACGACCTTAGATTGTCGCACAATAGTGCTAATTCGCTCATTCAAAACTTTACTGGTGGACTATATGTCACCCAGCATACAGACGACAGCGATATTCATCTTCAAACTGATGATGGTTCTGGTGGCGTAACAACGTATATTCAATGCGTTGGATCAACAGGATCGGTAAACCTTGCTCACTATGGTTCCACTAAATTAGCCACCACTTCTGGTGGTGTAAACATCACTGGAGTTGCAACTGCTACATCATTTGTTGGTGACCTAACTGGTGATGTAACTGGTAATGCTGATACTGCTACCAGTGCCACATCAGCAACAACTGCCACTAATGCAACCAACATTACTCTGGCAGATGAGTCATCGGATACCACTTGTTTCCCTGTGTTTGCAACATCAGCAACAGGTAACCAAGCACCCAAGACTGACTCTGACAGACTAACTTACAATGCATCTTCAGGTCTTCTGGTTGCATCAACTCATCAAGCAACAAGCATCATTGCTGATTCCACACTGAGAGTTGGTTCAGCATCAACCACCAGCATGGATCTTTATGTTGTTGGTAACTCTGCTTCTGGTGTTCACAACTTGGGATCTAAGAGTTCCAGTTTTGCAATCGACATGAGCACTGGAAACAATTATAATTTCACCATCGCTGGAAACATCACTCTAAATAATCCAACGAACACTCAACCTGGTCAGTCTGGTGTCATCATGATTACTCAGGATGGAACGGGCTCTCGTACACTCGCCTATCAGAGCCACTGGAATTTTGTTGATGGAACACCACCAATCATTACAGCAGGTGCTGGAACCACCAGTGTCCTTGCTTATCATGTTCAGGATACAGATATGATTATTACAACTTCAGTTCTTGCACTTGGTTAAGGAGAAAATATAAATGGGATTACCTAATGAAGTCAATTCAGCACTTATTGGTGCAGCAAACCAAGGTGGTTATACCATTGATTATGCTTTGAGGTTTATTGCAAGTAAACCATCTCGCCTTACTTATGACAATAGTAGTGGAACAAACAACTCCAGCAGTGCCTGGACTCTTTCATTCTGGATGAAACGTGGTGCTGATGCTCAGTATTCCACTTGGGGAAATGACCTTCATATGATGATGTGGACTCCAAGTGGGTCTTGTGCAAACACAGAATACTTTTTGATCGCAGATCCTCAACACGGAACTACTGCAATCCGAAACAGTTTTAGTTTTAACGGCGGATCTTATTCTGGTAATATAAAGGACAAGCAACGTGATGTGGCAAAATGGTATCATGTAGTTTGGCGTGGAAACACTGGATCATCCTCTAACATCATTTATATCAACAATGAAGTGGTAACTGACTATAATCAAGGTCCAAGTGGTCAAACACCTAGTTATGTCAATGGGCAAAGTCGCTGGTCAATTGGTGACTCTTACACAGGTTGTAGTTCAAGTCCCTTTGATGGATATATCACCGAGGTTCACTTTGTTGATGGATCAACTCTTAGCCCTACAGAATTTGGGGAAACTGATAGTATAACTGGACAGTGGATCCCAAAAAAATATACTGGATCATATGGCACAAATGGGTACTATTTGAAAATGGATCCCACTGCAGCCAATGGTGTTGGGCATGACCACAGTGGAAATGGACATCATTGGAGTGCAACTAACATTACCACTTCTGGAGTAGACACTGGAGTTGTCACTGACACGCCGACCAGCAGTTTTCCCACCTTTAGTCCATATACAATCTGGTATGCTGGTTATGGCGAGACCTACCAGATGCAAGATGGAAACTTGGGTCTAAAACCAAGACAATCATATAGTGGTAACTGGACTGCAACTCACGGGACGTGGGCAATTCATAGAGGTGGCAAGTGGTATTGGGAACTTAGGAATAGTGGAGGAACTAATTCAAAAATTGGTGTTTATAACATCAAAGATGCCACCACTTCGAGTTGGAATCAAGAAACAAGTTCTCGCGTTTACATGTACAAGTCGGATGACGGGCAAAAAGTAAACACATCTGGCTCAGCATATGGAGCGAGCTGGAACTCGGCAGGAGATATAATTGGTGTTGCTTTTGATGCTGATAATGGGACAATAACTTTTTATAAGAACGGGACATCCCAGGGACAAGCCTTTAGTGGAATGGACACCACTGCAATTTGGACACCTTATTTCTTGTGTGAGGATAATGGCAGTGCAAGACTTGATGTGAACTTTGGTCAGAGAGATTTCTCATACACTGTTCCTTCTGGTTATAAAACTTTTAGTTCTGATAATTTTAGTACTCCCGCTATTGCTGATGGTACTAATCACCAAAAGACTGCACTTTGGACTGGAAATTCCACAGGTGGAGCAGCAAACCAGGATATTGGTGGATTGAATTTTCAACCAGATCTGGTGATTCTTAAGAGTAGATTTAGTGGAAGTGCTAACTGGCATTGGTATGATAATATTCGTGGAGCAGGAAAAGCTCTGTTCTCCAATAATGAAGACACAGAACACACAAACTACTCTCGTGGTTATTTGGATGAGTTCAGATCAGATGGTTTTGGTGTAACAACAGGAAGCACAGATGGTCGTGATGCTAACGGTCTTTCGAGTGGTTCTCCACCAGACCAATATTTTGGACATTGTTGGTTGGGAGGAAATGGTACAGTTAGTAACACCGATGGAACTCTGGCATCAACTGTCTCAGCCAATACGACAGCTGGCATAAGCATCGTAACATATACTGCAGACAACACTGCTGGTAGGACCGTGGGACACGGTTTGAACTCTGCTCCACAGTTGATTTTTATTCGTAATAGGAACAGGGGAGGTACAAACATGAGAATTTATCATGAACAACTTGGCAACACCAAATGTCTCCTATTGCCAAGCACTGGTACAGAAACAGGCACAAGTTTGTTCAATAACACTTCACCAAATTCAACAACCTTTACAATCGGAAATGGTGCAGGAACAGGTCAAGCATACAATTATGTGGCTTGGTGTTTCCATGAGGTAGAGGGATTTTCTCGCATAGGCCTCTACACAGGTAACGGTTCAAATGATAGAGGAACGTATGTTCATTGTGGGTTTAAACCTCAGTGGATTATGACTCAGGCATACACAACTGGTCAAGAAATGTTCTTCACAGATGGGGCAAGAAATAGTTATAATGTCTCAACAAAGTTACAACGTCCAAATCTGACAAACGCTGAAATTGATGATCCAGGGACTGGTGGAAGCTCTTTTGACATTTACTCAAATGGTTTTATGTGGTACACATCCACGCAAGGTCTAAATGGTGGTGATTATCCTTATGTGTTTGCTGCTTTTGCTGAGAAACCATTTGAATATGCAAATGCCAACTGATAAATAACTAAAAACATACCTCCCATGTTTGTATTAGACGGAAAACAATTAGTGGTTGGAAGACCATTTACTGGAACTGATGGAACTCAGTATCCTGCTAATTGGTTGAATCTTACAACTTTGGCAGAGAAAGAAGCAATTGGGATTACTGAGGTTGCTGATCCTGTATCATACAACACTGTGTTTTGGGATGGTTATGATGATGATAATAATCTCAAACCAAAACTTCTTGATGATGTTGGAGTTGGAGCAGCAAAAACCACAGGACTGAAAACTCTGTTCAATAATCAACAGACGGATAATTCCTGGACGATTCTTAATGGTACTGATTGGTACATCACCAGAAATGCAGAAACTGGTGCAGTAATTCCTGTTGGTATTACATCATTCAGAGCAGAAGTAAGATCTGTTTGTGCAGAAAGACAAGCAATGATTTCTGCTACTGTAGATGTTGGTCAACTTCAGAGTCTTGTCACAGGTGCTGGCACTTCTTCGATTGTTGGTTACACAACCACACTGCTTCCCAATTGGCCTAATCTTTCAGATTACACCTGATAAACCACTAAAGGATAGGTAAGATGACCAGAGCAAGAGTACTCGCAGGTTTCGTTACAACAATCAATGCCACCAACGACATGAACGTTGGTATTGTTACAGCAACCTCTGGTACTATCAGTGGGAACCTGAATGTTGCTGGTGTTCTGACTTATGAAGATGTAACTAACATTGACTCCATTGGTATTGTTACTGCAAGAAATAACCTTGATGTTCAGGGCAGCTCTACTTTTACAGGTGCTGCTCAGTTCAATGGTGGTATCAAGGATGCTGGTGGAAGTTTAGGTGTCAGTGGTTATGTTCTAAAGACTGATGGAGCAGATATTGATTGGGTAGATCCTACCACTGTCAATGGACTTCAGGGTGTTCAAGGTATTCAGGGTATCCAAGGCACTCAAGGAACTCAAGGAATTACTGGCACTCAAGGAACAACTGGAACCCAAGGAACCACTGGCACTCAAGGAACTCAGGGCATTCAGGGTATTCAAGGAACTCAAGGTATTCAAGGTACAACTGGTACTCAAGGAACAACAGGTACAACAGGTGGAACTGGAACCCAAGGAACCACAGGTACTCAGGGCATTCAAGGTATCCTTGGAACACAAGGAACCACTGGTGCAACTGGTTCTGCATCACTGACAAACAATGCAGACAACAGAGTCATCACTGGTGGTTCTGGAACCAACTTGAATGGAGAATCAAACCTCACATTCAATGGATCACACCTTGCACTGACAGGTAAGGCATCTGCCAACATCAGTTCTTTAGGCAACAAGAGTGCAAGTTTTGCAATTGACCTTGGGACAGCAAATAACTTCTCAATGACACTGACTGGAAGTTTGACACTGAACAATCCTTCCAACATCACAGCAGGTCAGTCTGGTGTAATTTTCATCACTCAAGATGGAACGGGTGGAAGAACCGTCGCGTTCGGCTCGTACTGGTCGTTTGTTGATGGGACTGCGCCAACCATCACAGCAACCGCAAGTGCCAAGTCTGCACTTTACTACGTTTGTAGAACAACCACGGACATCTTTGTTACTTCCACTCTCAACGTAAGTTAGACATAAATAACTAAAAGTAAACGCCGAGTGGAAGCACGAAGATGGCAATTCAGATTTCGGGAACAACCGTTATTGATAATAGTAGGAACATTACCAACACGGTAAATGTTTCTGCCTCATCTTCGGTTACCGCTAACGAGTTTTATGGTGATGGTTCAAACCTGACGGGTGTCTCTGGAGGAGGCGGGTCAGGTGACTTTAACACAGGAATTACAACAACGGTTGCTGTAACACCGATCGGAATTGGAACCACGGTTCTGACACTTCCAGCAACAGCAGGAGAGCAATATCTCGTTTCATCAATCTTTGTGACCAACGTTGCATCAGCAACCACTGAAATTAATGTCATTGGAGCATTTGACTTTGACACTGGTTATGGTGGAGGACAGGTCAGTTACTTCGCTTATAATATTCCAGTGCCACCAGGAACTGGAATCGAATTGTTGGAACAACCACAAGTTCTTGGACCAAGTGATAAAATTCTGTTGAGAAGCACAGATTACGACAGAAATGGTGTTGATGATGGTCTGAAAGGTTTTATCACTTATGATGCAGAGACAAGCACAGATTACTTTGGTGTTGGAGTAAGCACAGTTGGACTTGGAACAACATCCGCAGTTGGTGTTTTCACTTCCACAACTTATCCAAGTGTCATTCAGTCAATTCGTTGTGTCAACAGAACTGATGATGGATCTTATCCAGTCACAGTAAGTCTTACCAATGGAATTGTAACCACGAATCTGGTTGAAGACTTGATCATTCCGAAATACGGAAGTGTTGAGATTATGGATAAACAAAAGAGAATGGGAGTCAACGACATCATCAAAGTGGAGGTCGGGCAGCCAGAAACGATTGCCGTTCAGTGCTCTGGCAAACAAATTACTTCGTAGGTGTGACTGATGGCAGATACAAGAGGCGTTTTCGGGTTATCACGAGCCTATCAAAGAATTGCAAGAGGATCTTGGGTTGATCCTCGAACAGCATTTGCAGCTAACTTTGCTACAACTCCAAATGCTGGTTATTTTGCTGGTGGAACAACTCCATCAGAAATAAGTAGTATTGATAAGTGTAATTTTACTGATGATACAACAGCATTACTTCCCTCTGCAGATTTGACAGGTGTCAGATCGACACATGGATCTGTAAGTTCAAATAAAGCAGGATATTATATTGGTGGAAGAACTCCTCTGATTTCATCGTGCGACAAACTTCTTTATTCAATTGAAACTATTGCCAAAACTCCAGGTCTAAACTTAACCTCAGTTATTCAAGATGCTAGAGGATTTGGAAACGACACTCATGGATACTCCACTGGTGGATATAATGGAAGTAGTTATGTCAGTGTTGTTGATAAGATCATCTTTGGTACTGACACCAGTTTCCGTTTTCCAAGTGCTAACCTGATCACTCAAAGAAACATTCATGGAGCACTTGCGACTCAAGATGCTGGTTACGTCACGAATGGATATGATGGTAGTGGTTATGTTAACAGTGCTGAAAAGACTGTTTTTGCAACGGATACGACAACAGCAATTCCTTCCACCTTCCCTGGTTCAAGGGGTGGTGTAACTGGAGCTTCAACGGACACAATCGGTTATATAAGTGGTGGTGTCGAACCAGGACCAATATTTTACAGCACAGTCAATAAATTCACTTTTTCCACCGAAACTCCTGGTGCTGCTCCCACTCTTCCCTCAGCAAACTCACTGCCTGCTTCACTGCAGTATAATGGTGGAGCAGCTACTTCATCTCTTGCTTATTTTGCAGGAGGAAAAGGTTCTGGAGCTGCCATCAACACGATGTGTACGATTAATGCAGCGGATGACACCAAAACAAATGTTCCTGGTGCGAACCTGACTGCCACAAGATACAATTATTCTGCTGTTACTCCAAAAGGTCAGTCAAGAACAATTCCATCATATTTTGATGATTTCTCACAACACAATCCAAGTCAAAAACACGGACCAGTACACGGATATTGTCAGAACGGATATCGCTCATCACCAGGTGGACATGACACTGGGGTTACCAGAATCCAATTTTCTAATGACTCAGCATCAAGAATCCCCAGTGCTGACATTACACTCTCAACTCCAGCAGCAAATGGAAAGACTCCATTCTCAAATAATCAATTTGGTTATTTTGTGGGTGGAATCGGACCATTGAGTGATATCATCAAACTCAATTATGCCACAGAAACAAGTGCCAACATTCCAGCTAAGATGGCTCAACCACAATCTGTTGGCAGTGGAGCAGCTTCAGATAAAACAGGTTATGTGTTGGGTGGATCAAAACCTGGTGCATATACTAACAACTGCATAAGTGTTGATTTAGCGACAGACACGTCTGAATTGCTCACAAATAACCTCTCAATCGCTGCTGGTTTCAAGGCTGGTGTTTCCGATTCAACTGCTGCTTATGCTTGTGGTGGCGTTACTCCAGGACCCACAATTTATTCTACTGTTGATAAATTCACTTTCTCCACTGAAAGTTCTGTAAGAGTTCCTGGTGCAAACCTGAGTGTTCCCAGAACCCAACCAGGTTCTTTGGGTGATCAGACTGCAGGATACATTGTTGCAGGAGATGGTCCAGGTCCCAACTATTCTTCCACAGACAAACTCACTTATGCAAGTGAGACAACTCAAAGACAGACAACAGCAGACAGAACACAAACAAATATTGCATATTTTACTGGAACAGGAAACCAAACCACAGGTTATTGTTTTGGTGGGAACATTGCACCAAGTACAACTGGTTTCTCGTCAATTGATAAAATGTCCTTTGCGAGTGACACTTTCTACAGAAACACTTCTGACATGTGTTTCCCTTATTTTTCAAACTCTGCGGCTTCTGGTCGTGAACAAAACAGAACAATATTCAGACCACAAGAAACTCCAACACTGAACCAGTCACTTTCAACTTCAGGGATTCCTAATTTTGGATACATGGCTGGAGGAAGTGGTCCTGGATCAACATCACCCCTCAGTTCAATTGGTAAGTATAATTTTGAAACAGATACTAGATTGCCATTCACTGGTCAACTCAGTATTGCCCGTTACATTGGTGCTTCTGGGTCAAGTAGCACTGCTGGATACATTGCTATGGGACTTAGTTATGTTGCACCCACTTATTACAGACACTCAAGAGTAGATAAATTAACATTTGCAACAGAAAATGTAGCACCTGTTCCTGGTGCTAATACACCAGTTTCTCTTCAGAATTCCTGCGGAGCAAGTAGTTCACTTGCTGCATATTTCTCTGGTGGTGCTCCTGGTCCTGTCGCAACAACACAGAAGTTGACTTTCTCAGATGAAACCACTGCTACTGTTCCTGGTGCTGCTCTAAGTGGTAATCGTGATTCACCAAGAGCTGGAGCAAGTTCTTCTGCAATGTATATGTGTGGAGGTGTAGTACCAGGCTCTGTACCACTCAGCACTGTGGACAAATTGATATTCTCCACTGATACAACTTCAGTAACTCCAAGTGCTGCATTGAATGGAACTCGTTATGTTGGTGCCATGGCAGGAAATGCCACACAAGGATATTATGGTGGTGGACTTCGTTATACTGGTTCATATGTTGGATTATCTGACATCAATAAAATCAATTATTCAACAGACACTACTCAACTAATTGGAGCATCTTTAAGCAGAAGTAGTTGGAATATAGGAGCAACAGGAAATGCTACAAAAGCATATTTCGCTGGTGGTGTTCCTGGTTCTGTGTCAACAGTTGACAAATTAGATTATGTAACAGAGACAACAACATTTGCAGAACCCTTGAGTGGAACACGTTACGGTGTAATTGGAGTAAGTGGAAGAGTCAATGCAGGAGCATATACTTCCAACGTCTTATAAGTAGGTTATAATAAACAAAAACAGATATTATGGGTGTGATGATTGGTCTCCCTTGTGGGGGAGGCAATATTAGTGAGAAGACCACTGTTGGTTTGTTCAATCTTGCAAAGGCATTTGTAAGAAACAACATTCCACATGGACTTCTCACGCTTTCTAATTCTTCTCTGATTGGTCACGCTCGCTCCAGAGTTGCCAACTTCTTTATCAACAACACGGATTTTGAATATCTGTTCTTTCTGGACAGTGACATCGGTTTTGATGCTCAGGATGTGATAAAATTATTGTCGTATCAGGTGCACATTGTATCTGCTGCTTATCCGATGAAAGTCTTGCCACCAAGATATTGTGTAAATTTCTCTTATCCAGAAAAAAGATACAGAAACTTAATCAAAATTGATGGCAACGGAATGGGATTTGTTCTCATTCATCGCAGAGTTTTTACGGATATCGCACAACGTTATCCTGGTCTAAAATACACACCATCGGATTACCACTCGGAGGATCCTCACACTGAAGGTGAAATGAATAACTCTTATCATTACTTCGCTGAAATGAAAATTGGAGATGGTTTTCTCTCGGAGGATAAAGCATTCTTCCGTAGAGCAACAGAAGTTGGTTATGACACATGGTTAGACCGAGAAATTAAATTGAATCACACTGGTTATCACATTTATTAAATCATGGCAGAACCAATTACAGGCGGAACTGAAAAGTGTTATGTTCGTTTGGCAGAACATTATCAATTCCCACCCAACGTGTTTGTTTCTCATCTCCCAGAAGAGTTGAGAAAATCAGATCATCCTTATAAGATTCTGTGGGCACATCATGCTTTTGATCAACCACTGTTTCTGAACTTTGATCACAACTTGGTGAATCACATTGTTTCACCATCTGAGTGGAACAAAGAAATGTTTGTGAAGTTTCACAATGTTCCAGCGGATAAGATTACTGTCATTCCTGTTGGCATTTATGACATCTTCACTCACTCCGCGAATAAAACAAAGACAATGATTTACACCTCCATCCCTTACAAAGGGTTGGCAGTGTTATCACAAATCATTCCTCGCATTCTTGAGAGACATCCTGACACTAAGTTTAAGATCTTCTCATCAATGTCTCTTTATGGACCATTGAATGATCCTTACATTGAATTGTATGAGGAACTGAAACTCAATCCAAGTGTTGAGTATTCATCTGCTGTGACTCAGGATGAACTGGTCAAGCATTATCAGGAGTCTGCTTTCTTTGTTCATCCAAACATTTGGGAGGAAACATTCTGCCAGGCAATGTGTGAGGCAATGAGGTGTGGTGCTTATCCAATCATTACTAACATTGGAGCACTTGCAGAAGTTGCTGGTCAGGATCATGCCAGTGTGGTTCCCATTGAGGGAAAGAACACAACAAAGGGTTGGGAGGTCACAGAAAACTTTCTAAATAACTTCACTGAGACATGTTGTAAGGCACTTGACTTTTTTGACAAGGAACGACCTTATTATGATCAAGTCTCAAAAAACATCTCTGATTATATCGTTGAAAGATATAATTGGAAGACCATCGCACACTCTTGGAAAACTTTAATTCACAACATCACTGGAGATACTATGACTACGGATAATTCCACTGCATTGACTTATACACCAATCAATGCTCAACAAGCGGTGAATGACGAGGAGTATCTTCGTCTTGCTTTTGATAATGTTCTTCGTTGGGATGAGAGTGACAGGGAGATGGCTCAGGGTCGAACCAACTTCCAACTTGAGAAGTTCATTGGTCTGAACACTCACAACATCTCTGTTTCCTTTGAGCACATCCTCAAAGAGCGTCGTGGGATGGCAACTGGTTACATGTACAAACTCATCGAGATGAAGGAAAAGGTTCGTGAGTTTGAATACAAGTGGAATGATAAAGATAAGTCGAAACCCATCATGTGGGAGCAAGGTGGTCCTGGTGGTGGACACCAGAAACTCTGCTGGTATGATTTGGATGAATTGTCAATGACTCACTATCTGAAGTCTTCTGAACTTGAGATTCGTGATCGTCTGCACCAGATGGAGCACCTGGATAAGATGCTTGATGCATTGATTGAGCGTAATGGTGGTAAGATTCCTGACAGAGAACAGTTCCTGGCAGAGAATGAGAACTATTGGGATACTCGCCTTGCTGAGCAGGCACTGGATGACCTGATGGCAGCACAAACTGGTATCAGTGGTGGTAACCTCCAGGCAATGCGTCGTGCTTCTGGTCCTTCCATTGTTGATGGTCAGAATGAACTGAAGGAAGGTTATCTGCCAATGGATAAACTTCTCACTCAAGAAGGACGACTGGAGTTCATTCAAGACCTGCAATCCAAAGTTCTCAAAGGTTATGAGAAGATCTCTGGTAAGGACATGGGTCAAGGAACACTGAAGGCAGCAGAAGAGCAGAAGCAACTGGGTCAAAGTTACTTCAATGCTGGTCAAGGTTTCAAGGAAGAATGAGCGAACAGGTCATTGTAGTTGATGACTTTTATGATATTCCTTTTCCATATCATAAAAGTTTCCTTGATAATGAGTGTCGGATTACAGAAGAGACTGGTGGTAAGATTTCACAGTTGCTGAGACATCCAATTCAGATTGTTTCGGCAACCAATGAAGTCAATGGGACTGATGAGATTGTATCATTTCCAAACCACCAGTGGATTGCTGTCATTTATTTGACACTTCCTTTGTGTGGTTGGGGTGAACATGGACTCAAGTTCTTCACCCCAGAAGGAAAACAATATGGTAACATCACAGCAAAATACAACAGGATGGTGTTGTTTAGAGGAAATCTCCCTCATTCTTATGGTAAAGGTTATGGGGATAATCTAAATAACAGTATGCTTTTCCAGAGAATCGTTGTAAAAGATGGCTAATACCCGTGGTGTTTTCAGTTTACAAGATATCCGTTTCGCCCAAGAGGACGGTGACTGGGTAGATCCTGGTGCATCTTTTGTTAAGAACTTTCCGTTCTCGGGAACTCCCAATGTTGGGTACTTTGCTGGTGGATCAACTCCGTCAGATGTAAGTAGTCTTGACAAGATGACTTTTACTGATGATACAACGGTTCTCGTTCCCAGTGCAAATCTAACTGCCACAAACCGTACGTTGTGTGGATTTGGTAATCGATTTAATGCTTATTGGTCTGGTGGAAGATATGGTGGTCCAGCAGCTTTTTACTCTGGTGTAGAAAAACTTTCTTATCAAACAGACACCCTTACAAAAGCACCTGCATCTAATCTTCCTACAGGAACATCGGATGCGGCTGGAACTGCAATTGATGAATATGGTTATATTTGCGCGGGCAGCACCCCGAGTAATGTCACCACTGTAAACAAATTGGTGTTTACACATGACACAGTAACACAAAGTCCATCTTCCGCTCTGAACACGGCAAGAAATGGACATGCTGCGATTGGAAATCAAACTGCTTGTTATATCTGTGGTGGAGAAACACCAATTACCAGTAATGTTGAGAAAGTAACCTTTGCGACGGACACAAGAGAGGCAGTTAGTGCCAATGTCGCACAACTAAGAGCTGTTTATGGTGCTTCAGGTGATGCTGCTGGTTACATTGGTGGTGGTAATGATGGTGGTCCAGTCTCGACTCGACACAAGTCTACTGTTGTTAAATTTACTTTCTCAGGAGAGACAACAAGCACTCTCCCTTCAGCTAATTCTCTGAGAAACGTTGGGTCAAACATGCAAGGTGCTGGAAATTCAACTCACGGTTACTTTGGTGGTGGCAATGGACCTGCGAGTAACTTTAGTAACTTTACTAAGATTCAATTCTCTGATGACACTGCATCGAACGTCCCCACTGGCGGCAATCTGACTGCCACGAGATATAATGGGGCTGCTGCTTGTCCAAGAGGTAAAGCATTTACGCACTCAGGTTATATTGCGAGAGAACAAAACCTGAAGTTTGAGCAGTTTGATGAGGCTGCTTACTACATGGGAGGTTATGGTAACCTCTCACACACCAGCAGGATGGACTTCACCACGGATACTCTGGGAAGAAATCCTGGTGCTTCGCTTTACATAGGAAGAGCAGCTTGTCAGGGCATGGCAAGCTCCAAAGCAGTCTATGCAGCAATGGGGTCTGGAGCATCTGATTACAGTAGCATTGATAAACTTACTGTAGCAGATCAGACGACTGCAAGAGTTCCTGCTAACATGAACAACGCTCAATATGACGCAGCAATCTGTACATCAGAGAATGCTGGTTATTCTGCTGGTGGTCTTCCTGGTCCAAAGTCCTCTGTTGATAAATTCTCATTTGGTTCTGACACGGCTACTCTTCTTCCAGGAACTACTTTTGTAACTCCATCTAAGTATCACCTGGGTTCTGTCAGTACCATGAAGTCACATGGTTATTATGCAGGAGGTATTACTCCTTCAGCAAACAGTGCTGTTGATCGAATTGATTATGCAACAGAAACAGTGGGTCGCGTTCAAAACCTTCCAGCAAATAGAGCATACATTGCTGGAATGTCTGGACCAGAATTTGGTTATTTCTCCTTGGGTTCTCCAGGTCCACTGACAAATGCTGTCAAAATTCAGTTCTCAACTGATACAGTTTCTGACAGCATCACTGCAATTTCTTACACACCTTACCTTAACACCTATAACGTTGATCAGGCAGGAAACTCATCAACTCATGGTTACGCAGTTGGTGGATGGCAGTATAATTCCATATGTCAAAAACTAAATTACGCAACTGAACAGTATTCACTTGTTCACACAGCTAACATTGATTATGCAGGCGCTGGAGTTCCAAGTGGAACCAATAACGCAGCATTTACTGGAACAATGGAGAACCACCGCAGTCTTCATGTTCCTAAGACCACAACTTATAACAGTTTCCTTCCCTCTGCATATTCAAGTGCACCTGATTTTGCTTTGATGAATGGAGGTGGAGCTCCAAGTGCTTCATCTTCAACAGACAAACTTACATTCTCCACAGAAACAGGATCGAGCAGTCCAGCTCGAAACACTCTTGCGAGAAGCAATTATCTTGCTGGTTTTAGTAACACAACTTATGGTTGGACTTGTGGTGGATACACTGGACCACCAGCGTACACTGCTTATTCGACCACGGACAGAGTTACTTATTCGACCGAGACGATGGTCAATGTTCCATCATCAAACATGCCTGGGACTGGTCGTTATGGTGGTGGTTATAGTTCGTCACCATCTGCTGGTTATTATGTTGCTGGTTATATTGGGAGTCAGCAATCAAGCACTCTCAAATTGCCCTTCACTCCTGGAACTTGGTCAACTCTTCCATCATCAGGCAATCTTAGCAGTGGTCGATATTATTTCCAAGGTGGTGGTGGAAAAGATAAGGGTTATTTCGGCGGTGGATCAGATTCAGGTGTTCCTGGTGTTGTCACAAAATATGATAAACTCACATATTCCACCGATACAATGCAAATTTGCAGCACTCTAAACACATCTGATCTACGACAGGTTGGTCAGATGGCTGGAATGTCTAAGGGATGTTATATTGGAACGGGACAAAACCCTGGTTCTCCAAATCCTGTTCCCCTCTCTGGTTACTTTATGGACTTTGCAACTGACACTTCTAGGAGTATTGCTGGAGTGGTCACTTTAGGTAGGGCCTCTACACAATATGCTGCAACTGAACGTGAGGCATATTGGGTTGCTGGAATCAGTCCAGCTGGTCTTTATGGTTCTCCAGCATACAGTTCCATATCATCAACTGATAAATTCTCTTATGCAACGGAGACTGCGGAGAAACTTCCATCTGCAGATGCTCCTCAGTACAGAGCAGGTGCCTCAAGTATGAATCCTCGTGAAAATGGTGTCGTTCAACCACTCGAATCAAACGTCCTGTAAGTTATAATAAACAGAAAACATGAAGAGAAGTATTATTATTGTGGATGATTTTCATCCCAATCCCGATGAAGTTCGTCATACAGCACTCACAGCAGATTATCCACAACCAGAGGATAGTTACACATATCCTGGTAGAAACTCACGTCAGAACTATTATCCACCTGAACTTCATCAGGCATTTGAAACTCTTCTGAACAGGAAACTCACTCCTGCTCCAAACAATGGATATTTCAGAATTTCATTGGAAAATGACAGTTTCAAACAGGATGTTCATGTTGACCCCAACTGGGAGTTTGGTGCTGTTTGTTATTTGAATCCACCCGAACAATGTGTCGATGAGGGTGGCACATCATTCTGGAAACACAATAAAACTGGAATGGAATCTTGTGCCAGAACACCAGAGATTTCAAAACTGTGGGGATATTCACAAGAAAAAGAAGCCTGGTGGACAACAGTTTATGGAGAGGGATTGGATAGATCAAAGTGGACCAGATACTTGCTGTCACCCATGAAGTATAATCGAATGGTGGTCTTCAGGTCTGATCTGTGGCACTCACACAATTATAATTTTGGTGATCGTTTTGAGAATGGAAGACTGGTTCAATTGTTCTTCTTCAACCCAACCGAATGGTTTGATTGATGAGTAAAACATATCATTTTATGGCAGGTCTTCCAAGAGCAGGAAGCACCTTATTGAAAAGCATACTCAACCAGAACCCAAACATTCACACAGAACCTGTCAGTCCTATTCTGGAACTGATGTATTACACTGATCAGTATTTCTTGACCAGTGAACAGTATCTTGCTTACCCAAAACCTAAGTCTGCTCACAAATTAATCTCTAATGTTATTGACAATTATTACTTTGACACTGAAGAACCTGTGGTCATTGACCATTGCAGAGCATGGGTAAATAATATTGAAAGAATTAAGACATACATTACACCAAACCCAAAGATTATCTGTCCTGTCAGAGATGTTGCGGATATTCTCACATCTTTTATTACCCTGATTCATCACAATGGTGACGAAGTTTCATTCATTGACCAACATCTAAAAGAACATAACTGTCACATTGACGATGACAATCGTTGTAGATTTCTTATGGGTCCAGATGGTATCGTTCATCAAGCATTGTGGGCACAATCACAGGCATTTCGTCGTGGGGATCATAAGAAACACATGTTGTTTGTGGAATATGAGGATTTGATGTCCTCACCACAACAAACAATGGACAGAATTTATGAGTTTCTTGAGATGGATTCGTTCCAGCATGATTTTGATCGAATTGACAACCCAGTTCGAGAGTCAGATCATCAATGGAATCTCAACAACATGCACCATGTGAGAAGAAAGTTAGAGAAGAAATCAAGAAAACCTGAAGAAGTATTGAGTGGGGAGATTCTAAATAACTACAAGAATCTTGAATACTGGAAGTATTCTAACCATAGGTATTTCTAAAGATGGCAGAGTCACGAGGCGTTTTTACTCTTAAGACAGTAAGAAATAATTTTCTCAATGGAACTTATATAGATCCCGATGAGTCTTTTATTGACCAGGAGTTTTCGCACAACACTGGATATCACATTGCTGGATCAAACCCTGCGGGGAATGCTTATTCTCACGTTCAGAAGTTGGATTATGCAACAGAAACTTCTACTGTTCTTGCCTCTAAAATAGACGATAATCCTGGTTCCACGGCTGCTGTAGGAAATGGAGAAGCTGCTTATCAGGCTGGTGGTTATGGTTACACCGCACCAGCAGGAGTTAGATCAACGGTTAACAAAGTAACTTATGCAACGGATGTTGTCGCAAGAATTCCTGCTCTATTGGGTCCCCAACGTTTTGGTATGGGTTCAGTAGGAAACATTGGTTTTGGTTTTTTCTGTGGTGGTTATAACACTGGAAACTTAGCCACGAGTGACAAACTTACCTTTGCCACAGACTTAATCGCTGGTATTCCTGGTGCAAATATCAGTCCTGCAAGAAGAGTGCTCACAGGCGCAAGTAATCAAGAATATGGATTTCTTTTTGGTGGATATGATAGTAATTATTCTGCATCTGTTGATAAAATTCAATTTACCACAGAAACCAGATCTTCTGCTCCCAGCTTGGGAACGGCAACAGCAGATCCCTCAGCAGTAGGAAATTCCACAAAAGCTTATATTACTGGAGGCAACACTCCAGGGGGGATTACGGCTCAAACTTACGAATTGACCTTCTCTACAGGCACAACGTCAACGGCACCTGGATCAAATCTTCCAACTGCTAAAAACAGCATGACTGCATGTGGAACTGAGGAAAATGCTTTCTTCATGGGTGGACCAGGTTCTACTCCTGTATCTGATATTGTAAAAATTAATTATACAACTGGAACTGTAACAACGATTTCTGGAGGTTTAGCAGATCCAGCATCAGGCGCTGGTGGAGCGAGTTCTCAGCAGTCAGGTCAACTGAATGGAGCAAAGAAGAGAAACATTAAAGGTAAACAGGGTGAACCTCGTGGAACATACCTGAATGGATTTGCTGCAACTGAAGGTTACGGAACTGGATACTTTGTTGGTGGTCCACCAGCTGGATACACCGTGATGGATAGAATTAATTATGCAACCGATACGACAGTTGCTGTTCCTTCAGCTTACACAAAAAGAAACAAGTCGGCTCCAGGAAAGGGGAGCACACCAGAACATGCAAATTGGATTGGATCTACATCGGACACAACAGTTGAAAGAACATCTTATTCTGCTGATTGTACTTTTGAAGTTCCTTCAGCTGCCATTCCTCAAGCATCTGGTTATGGTGCTGGGCTTCAAAACAGCACAGCAGGTTATATGTGCGGTGGTCAGGGTCCAGGAGGTCCATATCTTTCATCAGTTCAAAAACTAACCTGGGCAACTGACACTGGATCTCAAGCACCCACGCGGTTGACGAAGACCAGGGGCATCCCTGCAGGAATGGGCAACAAGAACATTGGGTTTCTCTCGGGATCCACCAGTCCTGACAGTTCAGTCGATCGACTTGTTTATGCAACCGAAACTGTTAATCTCTCTCCGTTTGCCTTTGATCCAGTACCTCGTGCTTATGTGGGTGGAATGTCTAATGCCACTGATGGTGTCGTGCAAGGGGGAGGATCACCACGAACAAGTCAGTGTAGGAGATTGAATTTTGCTACTGAATCATTCGAACTCATTCCTTCCTCTCAGGCATTGATATCAATCCCCGCAGGAGGCCAGGCAAACGGTGCAACTGGAAACACACAAAATGGTTACAGTATGGGTGGATATAATGGTTCGTCATACACAACTAACTGTGACAAGATCAATTACGCAACATTGACAAATTTCCGTGTTCCATCTGGCAACATGAGCACTCCTCGTCGTTATGTCACTGGATGTAGCAGTCAGGATCAAGATCTCCCAACAAAACCACTGGCAACGATTACACGAAATCGTTCAATGATTTCAAATGTACCTAATACTGGATATCTTGGTGGTAATGCCAGCCCATCAAGAGAAAAGGTTTATAGGATTGACTTTACAACAGACACACTAACAACAACCACAGATTTAACAGAAGCTAGAGGTTATGGTGGTGGAAACTCAAGTAAAACTGCTGCTTACTTTGGTGGAGGAGCACTCTCTGGTCCTATCAATAAAGCAACAATGGATAAGTTACTGTATGCGGATGACACAGTAACGGCAGTTCCTGGTGCAGCATTGAGTCAAGCAAGATATCTCTTTGGTGGTCAAGTTGCTGGTGATTCAACAAAGGCACTCTGGGCAGGGGGGTACACAACTCCCGCTGCCCCACGAAACACAATAGATAAACTTGTGTTCTCAACCGATTCAACAGGAGTGATTCCTGCAACACTTTCTGCTGCAAAGTACGGAATTACTGCTTGTGCAAGTCCTACTGCTGGTTATGTTGCTGGTGGTTCAACTGGTGGTGGAAACAGAAGAACTGACATTGATAAAATCAACATGACAGATGAAACAGTGGCAAGAACACCATCTGCAGATTTGCCAGGACCTCGCACATATGCTATGGGAATGAGTAATCCTGGTGCAGGTTATTTCGTAGGTGGTTCGACTCCATCCGCGACCAGTGAAGTGATGAAACTAATCTACAGTACGGATACACTTTTTAGAATATCAAATTATCCTGTTAATATCTTTGGAGGATTCGGCACAGGAAATAGATCGGCAGGACACTTCACTGGCGGTAACACTCCATCTTATACAACTGCTACTCAGAGGCTAGATTATTCCACAGAAACTTACTCACAAACAGCAGCGTCCCTTCCATCAGGAACGGGTTATGGTGCCTCTGCCAGCGCACAAAGTCAAGGTGGAAGGTATGATTCCAACGTCATCTAAATTATAATAAAGAAAAACACATTATGACCATTGAAAATCCTTTGTCTCACATCCTCATTCGGAGAAATGTGATTAGTGAACTTGGTTTGAGAGAGATCAAAGATCACATGGATGCTTCTTCGAAGCACGACTTATCCGTCTTTGATCCTGATAAATCTAATGAAACTGGTGAAACTCACTGGAGAGTGGATAAGAAAGTCAGAGACACTCAGATTGTGGATCTGGGTCCACTCTTTCCTAAGATTGAAGATTTGATGAAGAACGTCGTTAAAGAGGTCATCAATCCATTTTATGAGGTTCAGGTTCATCAGAGTGAGGTTCCACAACTTCTCTCTTATAGTCCTGGTGGTCACTATCAACCACACATTGATGGTGAATCATTGTGGAGAACACCAGATGATCAACTGATTTGGAAGAAATCAGTGGACAGAGATTTATCCTTTGTTCTCTTCATCAACGATGGTTATGAAGGTGGTGACTTTGTGTTCCCTGATTTGGGTGTGAGAGTGAGACCAGAAGCAGGAATGTTAGTTGCTTTCCCATCTAATCATCATTACAAGCATGGTGTAGAACCTGTAACCAAGGGAATCAGATACTCAATGGTCTGTTGGGCAGAGGTTCAAGGATGGCCAACGATGGCAGAAATCAATAAAGATCTTTCTCAAAAGTATGGAATTGACATAAATAACTAAAAACAGGTGTAACAATGTATCTTAAACATTACTACGTTTGCGATCAAACGGGTGCCGCAGTATGCACCTCATCTGAACCCAGATATAAGAGACATCCTTGGAAGGAAATCGCTGGACTGGATGTAAAGTGCTGGTTGTCAGACTCAGATGGTGTTGACGCAATGCTGGCTGTTGCTGAAGATGGTGCTACCACAGATGTAACGGATGACGCTTCTGGTAAGAAAGCAAGACAAGTCCTGACTGAAGCAGAATTCAATTCTGTCTGGACTCCTTACTCGGAAGCAGAAACTCTTTATTCTGAAGCCATGACAGCAGAAGAAGGTGGAGACACTGACACCGCTGCCACCAAGAGAACAGCAGCAGATACTAAGAGAGCAGAGGCACTGACTGCCTTTAGAGCACTCTAAGGACACTTTAAAAACCTCACCATTGACCTCTCTGAGACCCTCAGAGGGGTTTTATTATGTCTGTATGAGGTCTACCACCCATAAGCACATAATAACGTGTGCTTGACAACCTTAGAGAATCCTGATACAATCTGGCTTGTCCAGGTTCAGTCAGGGGCCTCTAGAGTACTTTAAGGAGCAAAGCAATGTCTTGTCTCAACTATCAGAAAGTTTGGGAAGTGATGAGTGAACTGGAAGACAAGTTCAACAACATCACCACCATCACAGGACTTGTTGAATTCATTGATGAGGCAGTGGAGAAGAACAATCAGGATGAGATTCGTTCGGGTGTAGATGCACTGAAGTCTTACATGAAAGTGTTTGTCTCTGAGTACGACACTGCATCCAAGAGAGCATGGAACAACACTGTAGTTGCTCTCAAACAACACCCACATGAATCAGATTATAGTTATGAAATCAAAAAGCCAACTTACGAAGAAGTCGAAGAGTTCTTTACCAACGTGGATGAAGGAGTGGGTGTTGTATAGAGAACAGATTATCTGTCAGAACTGCAACAAGATTGATAAAAGAGACAATACAAACCAAGATGAGTATTGTCTCGATTGTTACAAAACACTTTATCCAACTGGTTGGTTTGGTTGTTGGGAGGGAGATTGATGATTACTACTATTATGGCAGGATTTGCCTTTGGTTATTGTGTGATAGACATTATCCAAAACTATCGTGCTCGTCTTAATGAGTATGAACTACTCAAATCTACTATTGAGAAAGATAATTATGATCCTAGAATGGATGAGTGTCGATGACTGACACCTGGAAGAAGTGGAACATCTATACTTCAATCCATCTCTTTGAGTATTGTGTGTATTCTTGGAGTAATTACATGTGGCCGCACATTCATGGATTTGAGAATGAAGAACGAATGAGAAACTTGTTCTGGCATTATCTAAATTACGGAAATTGTAACACCTACTATGACTGAGGAAAAACAATGAGTATCCCACATTTCAAATCCCAACATGACTGGGAAGCATTTACCCAAATCTTTGATAGTCAATGGCATTGTAAGAAAGCACTTCTAGATCGTGTCAAGGATGATATGTTCCCTGGTTATGACTGGCACTCAATCACACCAAAGTCCATTGAGGTGATCAATGACATCGTGAATAATCTCCTGTACGATGTAGATCGTAAGTTCAAAGAGACGCACCAGGACTACAAGACTGAGGATGATGAACTCTTCATTCCTTATCGTTCTTTCAAAGAAAATGTTTTGGAAGCATTGAATGAAGCACTCACACCTTATGAGTTGCAATACAAGAATGAATGTGATACGCTGGCATGTGCGGACCATTTGACTGATGATTGAAGTTACTCAAGAAAGCGACAACAAATTTATTATCTCGTGGGATGAAAACGATCCCACAGAAAAGATCCTCAACGACTGGACAGAAGAGGATTTTATCAATTGCGTTCAAAATTATTTGGAGAGTTTGACTAATGGAATTTGATGACATGGAACTGATGCAGTTGCAATTCTGCATGAGCCAAACAAAGAAGATGATGAGCATGGGTGGAGAGATTCGTCGTCATGCTTCCATTACTCAGAAGATTGAGGAGGAAATGGAACGCCGTAAGAACGCAACTGGTGCTTACACTGTGGAGAAAGTGATTGCTGATCTTGACAAATTGCTGGGTGACGATGTATAATATTTCGGTGACTTAATTATTGGTATGGATTTTCAACCAACTGAAAATGATGTTGACCGTTGGGAAATGGATGGCATCCAGTACGAACTGAACTACGACAGACTCAATCAACTTCGTCGTGATGCTGCTGAGACTTTTGATAAGCGACTCATGAAACTGAGTAAGAAAGCAGCAAAGGAACTGAAGAAAGAACGTAAGCGTAAGGGTGAGAAAGTGTCTCCTAAGGTTCTTGACACTTACAAGAACACCAAAGCATATGTTGCTGAGTGGCACATTACAGATGATGAGGGTGACATGATCACCAACTTGTTTGAGACTCGGGTTGCTGATTATGGCATCCCATTTGAGGAGTGCACGATGCTTCTTCAGTCCTCTGGTGATGGAAAAGGTTGGACTGTCATTAACGACATTGAGGCAGATTAAATACCTCTTCGGAGGTAACTTATGAATCTTACAGATGTAAACTGGAGTACAACGCTGTTTATGATTGCCCTGCACGTATTGGCACTCATGGCGTTCCTGCCCCAGTTCTTTTCATGGGGTGGTGTACTTTGGATGTTGGGTCTGTATTACATCACACTTTGTTGGGGAATCACAACTGGTTTCCACAGATTAGTTTCACACCGTTCTTTCAAGACACCCAGATGGTTAGAGAGATTTCTGGTCACTTGTGGAACATTAGCAATGCAACACGGTCCAATCGACTGGATTGGATTACATCGTCATCATCACAAATACTCTGACACTGATGTAGACCACCATGACAGCAATAAGGGTTTCTGGTGGTCACACATGGGTTGGATGTTACACAACGTTCCTGCAATGGAACACGTCGATAAGTTCACCAAGGACTTACAAAAGGACCCTTATTATGTGTGGTTGAATCAAAACTTTGTCATCCCACAGGTCATCCTTGGTGTTATACTTTATGTGTTGGGGGGTTGGTCTTATGTCATCTGGGGGATAGTTGTGAGACTTGTTCTTGCCTACCACGCAACCTGGACTATCAACTCTCTGACACACATGTTTGGTGATAAAGAATTTGATTCAGGAGATAACTCCCGAAACAATGGACCAGTGTCAATCTTTACCTTCGGGGAAGGATGGCACAACAATCACCATATGTACCCCTGGTCTGCAAAGCACGGCATCTTGCCTTATCAGTTTGATATGACTTGGTTGCACATTGTGACACTTGGGAAACTGGGTCTTGCAACTGACATCAAGGTTCCAGGTGGGTTAAGATAATAACATCGAATGAGATTTCTTATGAAGAAACTACTTGGTTGTCTTGCTCTTGCAGCAGCATTAGTTCCATCAGCAGCACTTGCTGAGTCACGTCTTCGTCCTGGTACCTTTGCTGACACTTACTGTGAAGCACGTTGGCGTGGTGTTGGAAATGATCGAGCAATGGAGTTGGCAATTGATGCGTCGATTGTTCTTGGTGAGAAACCAACTTATGTCAACCATTATGGTGAACGTCAAGAACGTGGCGTTGTCCTAGGTGCTGAATGGTCACGAGAACTTTGCCCCGATGTCTGGGGATAAATAACACGATAGGAGAAAAAACCATGTCCGATCAATTCGTTCAAGATCTGCAAAAGCACATCGACGAACTCCAAGCAACAATCGAAGAACAAAAGACTGAGATTGAGAAACTGAAGAGAGTCATCGAGTTGGTCGAAATGGAACTCGATCAGAACAAGTTCTATGATGACTGATATGATCCCTTCGGAAAAAGAACAGGCAGCTCTCGATCTCTTTATCGAGAGCGTTTACAAACCCGACTTTGAACTTCGGGCAGCATCAAGAGAACAAGAATGTTTTGATGAACTGATGGCACTTCGCCAAGAGATTCTTGATTATCTTCATAATAAGAAGGCATCAATGCAAGAACATCTTGTTAGAACTCAAGAACCTGTAGGCGACCCTTCTTTTTGAGCCTGCAGATTGACCCATTGTTATGAAACTTCCTGAATCGTTCCCGCATACCGCACCCAAAGGATATCACTATGAAGTTGAATCGTTCAAGAGCGGATATCTGGCAATTTGGTTGTACCATGAGTACGATTATGTGTTTGCTGGTGGTGAATGCGTGCGTTCAATCTGGGGATTCTATCGAACCAGAGACGGGAAGTACTTTGCCCCAGTTAACGCAAAAACAATAGGTAAAGAGGTCGCTGTCGATGGCACCCGTGATTTCACCTCCATGCCCCTCAACCTCAACCCACTCGAACGTGCTTTCATTTAACCTCAGAGATGAAGTTATCTACAAACATCACAAGGGAATCGTGTCTTTTATTGATGAGAAGTACATTGTGATCAAGGGTCGGGCAGTAAAGGGTAGGGATTACCCTCTTCTTGTAGTGTTCCCAGAATCCTACAAGGATGTTATACTAATTAGAGACCACAAGAACGATTGATTATGGCAACTAAAGAATTCAAAAAGATTGATAGCAAAGGTCACGAAGAAGTGTGGACCTGGGAAGAGACACCTGAACTGATTGCTGCACTGAAGCAACTTGAGAAGAGCACCAATGAAGTTAATTCGCAATCCTAGACTGGTCACAATGTGGTTCGTCATCATGAACTTTTACCTTGCTCTGATGACTTACTTTGTTGTTACAAAGGTGGATAACATGGAGTTTGTTTGTCGTAATGTTAATGCTGACGCAATTCAATGTTACCGTCAGTGACGACAATCTAAAGACACTCTTAAGAACAGTTGATTTCTGTAAATAAGATGTTAGAATTTCAACACATTCAAAACATCTATGACAAAACAAGGGGCCAACACTACTCTTACCGAAGAAGAGTGGGAGGACATGGAAGCACTCAAAAAGGCAATCAATGATGGTCCACAGTTTGTAGTTCCAAGCAAGATGGAAGACTTTACTTCTTATCTTGTTCGTTCATTAAAAGAAAGAGGTGGGTGATGGTACCCTTTATTATGGAAGTTCCCGCTGGATGGGGCGGTGGACGAGTTGAAGTTACACCTGACATTCTTAGATATTGTGATGCTGTCACATTTGATGCTGAACGTGATGACATTCGTTATCTTGATTGTTTGTGGGAGAACCATGGTTTCTATGGAACTCCCAAACACATTATGCAAGCGGTGAGGGATGAGTATTTCAACAATCCTCTCCCTCCATTACCTGTTTATCCTGCTTTTCCTTGTGAATATTGCAATAATGATGGTCTAACTGAAAAGATTGAGGCAGAGTTGGATGAAGTCTGGCCTGATGAAAAGAAATTGCCACCATTCATGCCAAGACAGACTGTACCTCTCATCGTTCTTCCAGGCAGTATGGACCCATTTGTTCCGACAGATAAATTACATCTGAACCTGGGAGAAGAAGAACCCCTGTGAGTAAGAAAAAGAAAACGATTTGGAGACTTTGGGCAAAGGCATTAGGAGAAAAGGCAGGTAAAAATGACAAAGAGGCAGACACAGTTGCTCTCATACGCACTGTTATACTCATCACTTACTTTGTCACTAATGTGGCCATTGTTTCTAACGCAGTAAGACACTGGAACAATGTGTGGTGGATAAATAATAATCAGTGTGAACTCCAGAAATGAAGACTCTAAATGTCTTTATCCGTGAACAAAAGGATAAAGAACGCACCCTCAATCCTAAGTTCTGGGATGGCAAAACCCTGAAGCCTGAGGTGCGTAAGGGTCTGCTGAAGATTGGTAATTACTGGGCAGATGCTATCGGTATCCCCAAAGAAGCGATCGAAGATATGCACCTGGTAGGTGGTAATGCCTCTTATCTTTATAACTCACAGTCTGATCTTGATCTACACTTGATTGTTGACAAGTCCAAGGTCAGTGAGTGTGAGGAACTGTTGGATGATTATCTGAGAGCAAGAAAGAAGTTGTGGTCATATGAACAGGATGTCACCATCTTTGGCACTGAAGTTGAAGTTTATGCTGAAGACGTTGATGATCCCAAACCAGCAAGACAGGGACGTTATTCGTTAGAGAAAGGTAGATGGATTACAGAACCCAGCACTGAAGCACCCAAGGGTGATGATGTAGTCATCCAGTCCAGAGTGAAAGATCTGGAAGCAGAGATTGATGAGATTATTGACACTGGTGTTGCTAATCCAGAGCAACTGAAGTGGATCAAGGAAAGAGTTTTCAAACTGAGAAGACAATCCATTCAGAAAGGTGGTGAATTTGCACAGGGTAATCTTGTGTTCAAAGGACTGAGAAACACTGGAGCCATTGACAGATTAAATTCTTACCTGAAGGATGTAACTGATAAAAACTTGTCTGTGTACTAAATATAAAGACACTATCCATAGTGTCACAAGGGGCTGGACGACTGGCAATATTGGGGTTACAATGATTCAGTAATCACAGGAGTTCCTCTCATGGGCATGACTTACCTTCCTCAGAAGACCCGTTATCGTATCACGTTGGACCTTGAAGTGTTTGATCATGAGTTTGATCCGCATCAGATTGATTGGGCAGAAGTTCTTCAACTTGAAGGTGGAGAAAGTGCTGATGCCTATGTGGAGAACCTGTCTGTCCCTGATTATTATTTCTCTTGAAGTTTCTACAATATGAACACCCAACGATCTTGGACGCTAAACCAGGATCGCCAGGGTTTATTATTGGTAAGAACTGGAAAGATGAGAACATGATTGCTGCCATTCCTGTGATTGGCAGCAGACATCAACTTGCCATTATTCACCACGGTGTTGTGGTAAAGTATTGCAAGAACTTCTCGTCTGCCAAGACATTCATCAACAAAACGATGAAGAAAAAGATTTTCTGAGCCTGCACATTGTCTCCTCATTGTAAGAAACAACATTATGATTCAACGCGAAACTCTCCTGGAACTTCAGCAACTGCGGAAAGACTGGCAGAAACAGAACTTCCAGTACACTCGTGAACAACAAGCACGATACAACGAACTGGTCGAACTCCGTCGTTCTCACGTCCGTCAATATTATGCTGACGGTAAGGTATGGGTTGGTCCTTCCAACGCTGGCAAAGTTATGGCAGAGACTGAGGCGTGAAGATTTACGGAGCCTGCACATTGTTCCCTTGATACGAAGACTTGATTATGACTAAGAACCTACATCTCGAACACCCTGAAGATCTAATCCTCACAGGTAATCTGTGGGTTCTTGAGTCTCTCTTCGATGAAGCAGAGCACATCAGTGTAAAGATGGATGGCAGTCCTGCTATCGTTTGGGGTGTCGATCCTGCCACTGGTGATGAGTTTGTTGGCACCAAGTCTGTGTTCAACAAGCGTAAGATCAAGATCTGTTATTCTATCGAAGACATCAAGACTTATTATGGTGAGCAACCAGAACTCGCTGCTGTTCTGACTGCTTGTTGGAAGTATCTTCCCTTCACTCAGGGTATCTATCAAGGTGACTTTATTGGTTATGGGTGTGGCATTGACACTCTAAAACCCAACACCATTGAGTATGTCTTCCCTGAACCCATTCAGGAAAAGATTGTCGTTGCACCGCACACTTACTACGAAGGACCTACACTCAAAGATGCAGTTGCTTTCCCCATCGTTGATGACATCCCGAGCAACAAAGACTGCTTGTATGTGCAGCCATTTGTTGACAAGAAACGCCTTACCGTTGGAGCACCTAACGTTAGTAATCCTGACGTGATTGGGTTCCTTGATGATAAGGAAGCAGCAGAAGCAAAGAAGGCAATTAACGCTGTCATTCGTGACGGTCAGCATCTCAACGACCAGATCCTGACTGACATCGTTGGTTGTCCTCATCTTGCTAATCTTTACATGCTCACGATTGACATCAAGGAGGATCTGATGAACTCTTTGATCGTCTACAATTCTCCCACTGCTTATCTTGCAGGTCGCAAAGTTCCTGCTGAAGGATATGTGTGGCACACCTTGGATGCCAGTTTCAAGTTAGTGGACAGACCTACTTTCGCCTTCCAAAACTTCAACAATGGACGCTTCCAATGAACCAACGCGAACGACTGACTAAAGCAAAGGATCACATTCAGAAGGCATGGGACTTACTTTATGGTAATCAGTTCTCTGGTTTCTTTTCTAATCATCTGATACAGGTTAAGTTTGAGTTGGAGAGGCAGTTGGCAGCGACTAAAGATAAATAATACACTGGTTTATTGTGTGTCATGTTAGGCAAGAAGTCTCTGGTTCAACGCATCAACGAAGTCGTCCAAGTTAAGAGACGTGGTTTAGATCCTGCTCTCCAAGGTTCTTCCTCTGTGAGACAAGCAGGTGAGGGCGGAAGAATAGGAGCAAAGCGTAGACAAGAACCAGGAACTGGTAAAAGAGTCAAGGCAATCGGTGGTGGTAAGACAGCACCAGTCACACAGAAAGATCGTAAAGATATTGGTCAAACTCGCACAGGTAAGGCTGGTGGACCTGCCATGCCTAAGGGTGAAAGAGGTGCAGCAGCATTGTCACCTAAAGAAGCACAACGCAAGGCATATCTTGAGAGAAAAGCAAGAGAGCGTGGCGAAAAGCAAGCAAAGAGTGCATCTGAAGTTTTGAAGAAAGATACACCTGCCAAGGAAAAGAAACCAGTCTCTCCTGATTACAAACCTGCCAAACCCACAGGGTACAGCAGACCTGAGCAAGTTAAACTCAGAAGAGCAGGTGAAAAGAAACTGAAAGGTATCATGTCTGACCAAGAAAGAGACAAGGCAAAGAAGAAAGGCGAGACAGTTGGTCCTCAGGAGATTAAGAGAAGAGTCAACAAAAGGATGGCAAACTGATACAATAAACACTGTGGTTCACTCTTCGTTATGGCATCATTGACACCTGAAGATGCTGTTTGGGCAGCGGACCAGTTCATCTCATATTACACACAGTTTAACCGCATTGATGAATACTTTCGTCATGTAAAGCAGAGCAGGTTGGATAAGTCCTCGGGCACACTCTTTGGTCCTGAGGATGACATCTTCTCTGACTTTTCTGTCCATCCCAATGACATGAAGTTCTCCATTCATGTGGTGGACACGTCTAACAAACCTAAGAGTAAGTACACGCAGCAGATGTACTCTGAGGTTCTGAACTTGACTGCATCCAATGCAATCGAAGAAGCAATTCCTGGTCGCACACTGAAGTGGATTGTGACTGAAGATACTACCGATAAGGTAGTTGGTGTGGTGCGATTTGGGTCACCCACGATTAATTCCAAACCACGCAATGATTACTTCGGTAAGGTATTGTCACTGTCACAGATAAACAAAGAGTTTGTGATGGGATTTAACATCGTTCCAGTACAACCATTTGGTTACAACTACCTGGGTGGTAAGTTATTGTGTCTGCTTGCATCTTCCAGTTACCTGAAACAACAGTTCGATGAGAAGTATGGCACTGATCTAAAGTATTTCGAGACAACATCGCTTTATGGATCTACCAAAGGTGTGTCAATGTATGATGGTCTGAAACCATTTGTTCGTCACGTTGGTGACACTGAAAGCAACTTCTTGCCCCTGTTTCATGATGATTATTTCAATGAAATGTTCTGGTGGTTCAATAACAATGCCAACGGTGGTGAAAGACTCATCTCAGCAGACAAGTCATCAAAGAAACTCAAGATCCAAACAAAGATGATCTCCATTGTGAAGAAGTCACTGCAAGATGAGGGCAAGTTGGAAGAGTTTAACGCAGCGATTGAACATGCAAAGTCACTCACAGAGCGCAAGCGTTCTTATATGGGTTTCTTTGATTATGACAAAGATGATGCAATCGAATGGTGGAGAAAGAAAGCAGCAAAAAGGTATGATAAACTTGTATCAAACAAGAACCTTAGGACTCAACTTGAGTTGTGGGGTGATAAACAAGACATCGACATCATTAGATGATTATGGCAACTTACAAAGGGCACATTCACGGTGGCAACGGATACACCTCACACGACATTGAGGTGTCTGGTGTTGTAACTCAGGCAGCGGCAAAGAAACTAATGGAGGCACGCAATCCTGGTGCCAAGATTACTGCTGTTCGTTTGGTTTCTAACAAAGATTGAGCCTGCACATTGTCCCATTGGTACGAGATTATCATTATGACTCAAACACTTCCTGATCCCATCACTAACAATGAAGAGCGTGTGATGGTACGCCAGACTGTAACTGGTTTTGAACAAGGTATCGCAGGAATGATTGGATTATTCACTGCTGGTCCTCTCGGTGCTTTAGCATCATGGGGTGCAATCCGTGGACTCCAAGGTAAGTGGACTCCGTGGGTTATTCTTGGTATCCCTGCCGCTCCTGTTCTACTTGTTGGTCAACTAATGGTTGCTGGCGTTGTAATGGCACCCATGATTGAAGAGTACGAAACAGACAATTCCTTCAATAAGATGGAACTGGTTCGTCCTGAAGTTCAACAAAACGGTCTCTGACATATTTTCTGAGCCCGCACATTGTTCCACTAACATAAGACACACTTTAATGAAAAAAGTTCTCACTGGTGCCATTCTGGCACTCTCTGCTACTGCAACTCCCGCACTCGCTGGTCCAAATGGTACCTTTGAAGAACACCAAGGTTTGTGGAACGCACTCCAAGATGTTGGTATAACGATGAAGGTCAACACACCCGACGTTTGTGATGAAGATTCACGCGGTGGTGGCGCATATTATACTTACAAAAGAAGGTTGGTTATTTGTCAAGATAACGCAAAGGTTTGGGATGGGAAACAAGTCTCCTGGACTGCAAATGATCTAGACACTCTACGTCATGAGGGTCATCATGTTGTACAAGATTGCAACGAAGGTCGCATGGGAGATGGAAAACTTGCAAACCTTTTTCATGATGAAGATTCACTCATCTCCTTCCTCACTAAGTCTAGTTGGTCTAAAGAACAACTGATGGGTTTGATTGACGATCTGGAAGAAGATGGTTTGGATATGGCAGACATCAGGTTGGAGGTGGAAGCATACACCGTTGCTTCTGACATCTCTGCCACGAGTATCGCAAACAAGGTCACTGAGTTCTGTGGAGAACCTACCAAGTTCACCTTCTGAAGATTTACTGAGCCTGCACATTGTCTCTCTGATATGAACAACACACAAACTATGGAAGTTATGGATCAGGTCAAGATTCAGCGGACTATTGATGACCTTCGTAAGGCATTTGATGTCTGTGATGGTGTAGATTATGATGCTGACATTCAAGATTACCAAAAGCAAGCACCTTTTGCCGTTGGTTATGCCAGGTCCGCACTCTTTGCTGCGATTGATGATCTCAACCGTGTTCTTGACAACTACAAATGATCCTGTACAAAGTTATTGAATTTGGAGAAACAAACAATGAGTTTTGGAATAAACCATCCCGCCATCTTAGTCTATCTCGTGCTCAACGACGTTATGCAGAATCTCTATCCAATTCTGAAGCAATGGGCAGTGTACTTCTCGAAGTTGGTCCTGAGAGTTGGGTTATTAGGAACAGCAGCAATTTCGACGGGTTTGGCATACATGTGTCTCCGACTGGATTCACAAGTGTCCGCAAACTTAAGTCCAATGACAGTTGGTTAGACTGATGACTTATCGCATTTGTTGTAATCTCAAGACCCGTGAGTTAGAGTGGATTTGCAACGGTTTAGTTGCTCCTGCTTACATTCATGCTGGTATCGCTAGAAAAGCGTGTGAGAAAGAATGAAGCATGAACCCATGCCAGACTGGATCATACCCGCTGGTGTGGGTTTTATGGTCTTCACAGTTATGATCTTCTTGATCTTTACTCTCACAATGATAT
>Ga0255751_10000136_pt1 | contig 67229 bp, 66 predicted proteins | sample 071ome_20_FD_179951 | JGI IMG/M metagenome (GOLD analysis project Ga0255751, IMG submission 179951) | Coastal salt marsh microbial communities from the Groves Creek Marsh, Skidaway Island, Georgia - 071412BT metaG (version 2) | ecosystem: Environmental > Aquatic > Marine > Intertidal zone >... | reverse complement strand
AGCCTTGCAAAGCCAGAACCTCCAGCTCAAAAGAGCAGGACTTTTAAAAAGTATGCTAAAATTGGCTTATCATTGGGACAATCACAGATAGATAAAGCTGAGATTTACAAAATTAATGATGAAATTGTTGGAAAGAACATAGTCATTGGAAATTCTGAAGACAATATATTGCAATCTAGTTCTGATCCGAATCAGAATTTCCGGAAATTTAAATTTCGAATTCGAAGTAAAAATACAGGAAAGTTGATAGATATTAATGTTACTTTCAAAAAGAGCAAGGTACTTAAGAATAAATGATTATAATTTACTATTTATGGTGAAATACTATTTACAATATAAGAGGAAACAAATATGGGTTTTTTAGATAATTCGGGAGACATCATCCTAGACGCAGTATTAACAGATACTGGAAGAAAAAGACTAGCAAGGGGAGACGGCAGTTTCAATGTTGCTAAGTTTGCGCTTGGAGATGAAGAGGTTAATTATGGATTATATAACAAGAGCCACTCCAGTGGTTCAGCATATTATGATTTGGAGATTTTACAAACTCCAGTCTTAGAGGCTTTTACAAACAATACATCTACCATGAAAAGCAAGTTGATCACAATTTCTAGAACAAATTTGCTTTATTTGCCAGTCATTAAGTTAAATGAAGATAAAGGCGTCGCAGCAGGAAAAAGATACAGCGCATATAACATGCACGTTGTCGCTGTTGATTTGGATACTATTAATGCATTGGGATCAAACACGGATGGAGTTATTAACGGATACTCAACTGAGAGCAATGTTACAAACATTTATTTTGATCAAGGTTTGGACACATCTGATTTGACTTCAACTTTATCGATCGATCCAGATTTAAAAGAAACTCAATATATTGTACAGATGGATCATAGATTGGGTATGATTGCTAGCCCAAGAGTCATGGCAGATTTTGGAGTTGTTGGAGGAAACATTGCCAATTTCTCATTCCTGGATGATGACAACATAGCAACTTATTATTTCACTATGGGATCAGGTGGAAACAATTCAGGATTCATTTCTGATATTATTGCTAGCGACAATTCCAATGATTCTTCAATTGCTGGCAGAAGAGGCACACGTCTTGGGCTAACCATTAAAGCATCTGACAATTTAGAAAATAGTACTTTTTTGTTTGATCAGATTGGTTTATCTTCCAATCTTACGATTGGCTCTAACAATTATCAGGCAATTGATACGGTTATTCGTGTCATGGGTGCCACTACTGGATATTCAATTGAAGTCCCAATTAGATATCTTAAGAAAGTTTAACAAAGGAACGGAATTAAATTATGGCTACAACTTATAAATCACTATCAACAAATGATATCGTAACGACAAAAACATTACTTCATGAAGCAATTCCAATCACTGGAACCATTGTGAGCGGTACATATGTAAGCGGCACGACTGAACGTAATATTAAAAACTATACTCATGGTATGTTTCAGTCGGTTTACGATTATCCTTACTTGAGTTCTTCTGCGAATCACATTTTTGATATTGCAGTTGGTTTTCATGCTACTTCTTCTTTAAGTGGTACTAGCGTAAATCATGTCCAAGTATCTAAAAAAATTAATATGTACAATCAAATGGCTCAAGTTCTTATGGGCTATGACGAAAGTGGAAGCGTTAGAAGATTTGACGAAGATGGAGACTTGACTGGCGGAACAAAAATGAATGAAGTGGTTTTTCTTAATTTTGCTAGATTGCTTACTAAAGATGAAATCAAGAAAGGATCATTTCAATTAGACTTGGGAACCTCTGCTTCTTTCGATCAATCAAATGGAGTATTTGCTGAGAGAATCCGATTAGCAGACACGAATGCACAAAATGATTACAGAGTTAATTCACCTGCTGGAGACTATGCTGTTCTTTATGCTGATTCAACTGCTGGAACTAACCTGACTACTGATGACGGAACTCAGAAAGCTGGATTGCTGTTTTATCAGGCAGGTATCGCAGTGGTTACAGCATCAGTATTCTTGGATGCTGCCGATGGTGGAATTCTTTCTAACTCTGCTGGAACTTGCGAGATGAACGCTGGTGCTGAAGCAATCACGGATTTGTTTGTGTCTGGTGCCATTTCTGCTTCTTGTGATGCTTTGAGACAACGCTTGTACAATGTACAGTTCAACAACACTACTGAGTTGAACAGTACTGTTTATTTCTGTCGTGCTCATCATAACGAATTCAATTATAGTACCAATCCTACTTACCTAAGTTCTTCAAAGTTGGTTGTCAAGAACAATGCATCAGACACTCCTGTCTCTTATATTACAACAGTTGGGCTTTATTCTGCAGACAATGAATTGTTAGCTGTTGCAAAGATGTCAGAACCTTTGAAGAAAGATCCTTCTAATGAATTAACTTTGAGAGTTAGACTAGATTACTAAGAAGATACTATTTATACTAATAAATGAATTAATTTAATCATTCAAGCGTATAATAAGATATGAGTATTTATAAATTTAAAAATGAAGAAGTGTTTGTTAATACATTGACTCTATATCCAAAATATGAATTCGTAGCATATTCTGGAACACTTTATATTAACAACAAACAGGCAGATGTGGGGGCATTTAACTCTCAAAGTCTAAGTGTGCCATCTGGCTATATTTCTCTATACGAAATGAACATCGACAGACTATCTGGATCTAATGATTATGTTTATCCGTTTATTACAAAGGATGGCTCTCTTCAATCTTTTAAAACTGTCAGTAATAGTCAGTTTGCTCAGTCTTTTGCGCATGGGGATGTAATCACTGGATCTTATCCAATGTCTTCCTCTTTATATCGAAACTATTATTCTCAGTCTGCCAATCGTCCTCATTTAAATGCATTAAGAAATACAATGAATTTTTATAAGACTTTGTCTTCACATTATGAATTTAGTGGATCTCTTGGAGATAAAGGCGAACAAGAAGCAAATTTGATCAGTGTACCTTCAATTTTTTATGGCAGCAGGATTAAAAAAGGATCGGTAGATTTGAGATTTTATATAACCGGTACTTTAGTCGGACAACTACAAGATATAAAAAGAAATGGAGAATTGATTCAAGTTGCCCCATCTGGTTCAACTGGCTCTGGTTCATGTGCTGGCGTTGTGTTGTACAATGAAGGTTTTATGTTGCTTACTGGTAGTTGGGAATTGGATACAACAAAGATGAATTATATCAACGATATTTCTCTCAAGAAGAGTACGAAATGGGTTTATTGGGGATCTGGTATAACAGGGTTCGATAATGATCCAATGACTGGATCGCACACTAGCATTTCTTTTCAGGGTGAAACCATGACTCCAACAATTTCTATGTATGCTCATGCGATGAAAGGAGAGTTGAATCACTCTAATAATCCCACATTCTTAAAGAATGATCAGCAATTGTATACCACTAGCAATATTCAGTCTGGTACGTTATATTTAGAAAATAATAATGCTTTGATCAAAAATACTGTCTATAACATATATGACAACAATGAAGAAACATTTCAGAAGCACACATATATTTCCAAAGTAGTGATCTATGATGAGCACATGAATGTACTTGGGGTTGCTAAGGTTGCAAAACCAGTTAAGAAAACTGAAGATAGGGAGTTCAGTTTTAAATTAAAATTAGATTTATAGGAGAAGTATGAACTGTATATTAGGGCTTGATATAAGCACGTCTGTTATAGGAATGGCTGTAATGGACTATGATCACAAATTAATCCATTATAGGAATTTAAAATTTAATACAAAAGAAGATCTTGAAATTAGATGTTGGCAGTTCAAGCAAGAGTTGGCAGAGGTTTTTGATAATTATGGTTTCGATGCGGTTTATGTAGAACAGCCTGCAATGATGTTTGGCGGCGGAAAGACGACTGCCCAAACAATGTCAAAACTCCAAAGATTCAATGGAATGTGCTGCTACGCCGTATACACTCAGACATTCTTAGTGCCAGAATTGGTTCATCCTAACTCAGCAAGAAAAAAAATGAATATTTCGATACCACGAATCGTAAAGAATAAGAAGCACCACATTATCAATGAAGTTCAAAAGAGATATCCAAATTTCACTTTTGAAGTCACCAGACAAGGTAATCCAAAGCCCGGAACTGATGACATAGCCGATGCTATCGTAATTGCTTATTATGGTGTTTCTGAATTCAAAGAGGGGCTAAATGATATCGGAGAAAATAAAATTAGTGAATAATGTTTTAGGATATCCTAAAAGACAATCGTCTGAACACCTATATACATGCCCATTTTGTAATCATCATAAGAAAAAGTTTTCTGTTAATTTTAGCATGAATGTTTTTAAATGTTGGGTATGTGACGCAAGAGGCAGAAATATTAGACGGATTATTCGTCGATTTGGATCTTTTACTCAATTAAAAGAATGGGACAAACTATCAGGCATTGTAGATCACTCAAGATTAGAATTTGATTTGTTTGCAGAAGAAGAAGAACAGCAGGAGCAAATTATCTCTTTACCTAAAGAATTTAAGACTCTTACAGGAAAACCTAACATAGTTGACAAAAGAGCCTTGTGTTATCTACAAAAACGTAGAATTGAACCTTGTGATTTGTTGAAATACAAAATTGGCTATTGCAGCGAAGGAGAATTTGAAGGTAGAATTATTATTCCATCTTTCAATATTGATGGATATGTGAACTACTTTATTGCTCGCTCGTTCGACGGGCATTGGATGCGTTATAAGAATCCCGACGCATCTAGAGATATCATCTTCAATGAGTTGATCATTGATTGGGATTCGGATGTAATATTGGTAGAAGGAGTATTTGATGCTATATTCGCAGGAAACGCTGTTGCTTTATTGGGCTCAACTCTACGTGAAGAGTCAAAACTGTTCCAGCACATAATCAGAAATGATTCGAGTGTCTTCATTGCTTTAGATCCGGATGCAGAAGATAAGGCAATGAAGATTGCTCGTACACTTCTTAAATATGATATTGAGGTTTGGAAGATTGATTTACCAAAGGGAGAGGATGTTTCTTCTATAGGCAAAGAAGCCTTTGCAGAACTCAAAAAGAATGCTGTCTTGATGCGAGACGATCAAGACTGGATTCTCAAAAGAAAACTTATGTCTCTATAATGATCAATATTCTAAACAAAAAGGAGGGAAAATGATTAAAATAGCACACATTGCAGACACTCATATTCGTAATTTAAAGTACCACTATGAGTATAAGGTTATCTTTTCGCAAATTTACGAAACCTTACGAAATGAGAAGGTTGACTATATCGTACACTGCGGAGACATAGCACACACCAAAACACAGATTTCTCCAGAGTTTGTAGAAATGGCTTCTGAGTTCTTTTATAACTTAGCAGAGATTGCACCGACATACATTATCTTAGGAAACCACGATGGTAATCTCAAGAACAGTTCTCGACAAGATGCGATTACTCCAATTATCAATGCATTGGATCACAGCAATCTACACCTACTTAAGAACTCAGGCGAAACAGACATTGGAGATGATGTTGTGTTGAATGTGTTATCGGTATTTGACGAAGACAATTGGATAGATCCCACAGATGATAGTAAAATTAACATTGCTTTGTATCATGGTGCGGTGCAATATTCTAAGACAGATGCAGGCTACTCAATGACACACGGAGATCACGACATTTCTATCTTCGATGAGTTTGATTATGCTATGCTCGGAGACATTCATCAGCGTCAGTATCTCAACGATAAACGCACTATCTGGTATGCAGGCTCAACAGTTCAGCAGAATTTTGGAGAAACAGACGACAAGGGTATTCTTATTTGGAATATCAAAAGCAAGACGAAGCACACCATTAAGCCTGTGATATTCAGTAACCCACGCCCATTTCTATCTTGGAATATTGAACTGGATGTGAATGGTAATCCAGACATCTCAAATTTTAACCCACCAGAAGGAGCAAGAATCCGTGTTATTGCTGATAATTCTTTATCGATTGATCAAATCAAGAAGGCAACTGAGGTTGTCAAACATAAATTCAATCCAGAATCCGTTACATTCCTCAATAGAGCAACAAGTAGGAACTCAGTAGAATTAGGAGAAGGAGAATCTGAAGTACTTGATCTTCGCAATATTGAGGTACAAGAAGATTTGATTGAAGAATATTTGGATCCATTTAATTTATCACAAGATGAATTAGAAAATGTTTATCGACTTAACAAGAAATATAATGACGCCATAGCACAAGAAGATGATATCTCTAGGAATGTTAATTGGAACTTAGACAGAATCAGATGGGACAATTTGTTCAACTATGGAGCAGGTAATGAAATTAATTTTCAGAATCTTAACGGCATTGTTGGCATCTTCGGTAAAAATTTCTCAGGTAAGTCATCCATCATTGATTCAATCTTGTTCTCAATGTTTAACTCAACTTCTAAAAATGAAAAGAAGAACCTCAACGTAATCAACCAAAACAAGGAAAAAGCATTAGCAAAACTTGATGTTACCGTTGGGGAACAGAAATTTGTTATTGAACGAGAAGCAGAGAAATATACAAAGAAGTTAAAGGGAGAGGAAACACTTGAAGCCAAGACAGGCGTAACCTTTTATTCGGAGTCATTAGTGACAGGCGATATAACGCCCTTAAATGGCACTACAAGGAACGATACAGATAAAGCTATACGAAACCACTTTGGATCATTGGGAGACTTTCTATTGACATCTATGAGCTCCCAAAACGGTGCTTTGAATTTCATCTCCGAAGGCGCTTCAAAACGAAAAGAGATCTTCGCAAAATTTCTTGATTTGAATCAGTTTGAACAAAAGTATCGTCTTGCGAAAGAGGACTCGGCAGAGGTACGTGCGCTTCTTAAACGCCTTGAAGGTAGGGATTTTCACCAAGAAAAGAAAGAACAAGTAATTGATTTAGCAAAAGTTACAAAGCGCTTGAATGGGCACGAAGAAGATTGCAGAGTGTTAACGGCTCAAATTGAAGAGCTTAATAATGAAATAGCCTTGCTAGAATCGTCAATTAATTCAGTCCCAACAGAATTAATTGATATAGCAAAAGTTAGAAACAATATTGTTTCGAAAAGGACACAAGTGTCTAGGTTATACGATCATATAGAAGAGCTTACCAACGAGAAAAGAGGTAAAGAAGAAAGATATAGAGCACTATGTGATTTTGAAGAGACATTTGATATTGAAGGGCTAAATTCCAAAAAAGTTAAAATTGATGAATTGATACAATTAATTGATGATACCACTACAGATATAAAAGCAAAAGAGCGAGAATACAATTCAAATGCCTCAAAGAAGAAACTATTGGACGGGATACCTTGTGGCTCAAGTTTCCCTAAATGTAAGTTTATCAAAGATGCAAATATTGCCGTTGCCCATCTTCCTGCTATTCGTATGGAGATTGAGTCAGCAAGTGATAAAGTTTCAACATTTGAGGCAAGCCTAAGAGATCTCAACCCAGAAAAGGTATCAGAACACTTAGCCAAGTTTCAAAAGCTGCTTGATAAGAAAGTAGAAGTATCTTCACGAATCACGGAAATTGGGTTGCAACATGATCGTGACGTCACGACAATTAAACTTCTCACTAAAGAAATAGAAGAATTAGAACTAGAACAAAAAAGCTATGAAGACAATAAAGAAGCTATTGAAAATTTGGAATCAATGTTATCTAAGAAAGCTTCTATAGAAGCCAAGTTGCAAACCACCAAGAGAACATTGGCGAAATGTGAAAAAGATCGGCTAGACTTCTATAAACAAACCGGATCAATTGAAGAGAAGATTAAGAATCTTGAGGAGTTGTCGGAACAACTAGAACAATACCGTTCCGAATACTCAGCATATGATTTGTACATGCAATGCATGCACTCTAATGGGATTGCGTTCGATGTGATTAAAAAGAAGCTTCCTGTCATTAATGAAGAAATTTCAAAGACAATTGCCAACATTGTAGATTTCAATATCTTTTTTGAGGTTGATGGGGGAAAATTTGAAATTTATATTAAGCACCCAAAGCATGATCCGCGCCCTCTAGAGATGGGCTCTGGAGCAGAGAAAACCATCGCAGCTATGGCTATTCGAATGGCTTTGCTGACTGTCTCATCTATGCCAAAAGGAAATATATTTATTTTAGATGAACCTGGGACAGCATTAGATGAAGAAAATATGGAAGGCTTTATTCGTATTTTGGAACTAATTAAAGTAAACTTTAAAACAGTTTTACTAATTAGTCATCTAGATTCGTTAAAAGATTGCGTTGATATGCAGATCGTCATAGATAAAAAGGATGGCTATGCTCATGTTAAACAATAGGAGGACACATGACTATGGAAGAAATGAAAGAAAAACAAGAAGCAGTAGTAGATGCATGGTTGTCAAAAGTAACAAGTCGCAAACTTATGGTTTGGACAGCATCAACTATCTTAATGTATATGGGAATGATTGAATCCGCAGATTGGGTTATGATTTCTGCTATCTATATTGGTGGACAATCGATTATTGATGGTATCGCTAAAATGAAGGGAGTATGATGGCTTTAGACTATGTGCTCAAGCATTGGAAAGAACTGCTTATTGCAGTTCTTTTCCTCGTTCTTTGGCTGAAATCTCGAATGGACTATGCTTCTTTGAAGGAGCTAGAGCAGCAAAGAATTGAGGCTCATGAAGAATCAATGCAGGAATTAAAAAATAATTATGAAGAAAGAATAAAAGATCAAAAGGAAGCATATGAAAAATATAAAGAAGAAGTTGACATTATCTTGGATCACTACGGCAACAGAGTTGCAGAGTTGGAATTTAAAACATCTGAAAAGAAGCAAGAATACCAGAACATCCTCAAAGAAAAACCAGAAACACTAATTAAAGAAATAGAGCAAAAATTTGGATTTAAATATGTTGAGTAGTTTATTGATTTTATTTATTGGAGTAGCTCAAGCGGACAACGGCAAGTTCACTTATCTAGAGCCAGAACAGCCTTGTCCATTTAAGGGCACTCTATTAGACGACGAAGCCATGTCGCATTTATTAACATTGCCAGATTATGAACAAGAAAAGTGTGACATACAGAAGCAAAAAGAGTTGGATTTATTACAAACAGAGTGTGATCTTAAACAAGATCAGATGCAATCAGATATCGATTTCCACAAAAGTGAAGTTGATAGAGTTACTAAAGAAAAAAATGATGTCATCAAAGCTCTTGAAGACGAAATTGAAGTCTTAGGAAAAGACAATAAAGGACTCATATTCTCATCAGGAGTTGTAGTAGGGGTTACTGTTACGTATTTATTTGTAAAAGCACTCGGAGGTACATGATGAAAATTGATGATCTTAATAAGGTTGCGGCATATGAAAAAGCAATAAAACAAAAATATGGGTATGATGCCGTTAAAAACCCAAATGCCGGTTGGGATGATGATAAAGAAAAAGAATATCTAGAGACAACAAAAAAATTTGAATCTAAGGTTTCTCGTTATAACGAAGACAATGATTTGGTTGAAGTTGATGGTTTTTTAATGCCTAAAAGACTACTTAATGTAGAGACGAAACGTATCTGTGATACATGTTCTACCTATTCTTTCGATAAAGGTGATGACTTTTATATGCATAAATTTGATTGCTGTCAGAGATGCTTCATCCAATATGTCGAAGGGCGAGAAGAAAGATGGCAATCAGGATGGCGTCCAAACATAGAGGAATAAAAAATGAAAGTAACAAAAAACTATATCAAGCAACTTGTAAAAGAAGAGCTTCAAGCTGTATTGGAAAATAATACGGAGTATATCGCTGGTGACGGCGGTGCTGATCGTATTGATGGGGTTAAAACAACCCTTTCTAAAGTTAATCTTGGCGTAAATCATCCAAAAATGAAAGATGTGAAAGAAAAGTTAAAAAGTATGCCGAATGGATCATTCACCAAAAATACAGCAATGGGCGATGATTTTCTTTATGTTAAGTCTGAGGAAGGTAATGCCTATTATGCTGCTAATCACCGTGGCAATAATAGGGCAGATTCTGCATATGAAGAATTGGAAGCATTGGGTTACAAAGAAGTTAAGTAATTCACATTTAAGATAGGAGAAGGAATAAATGGCTACAACATTAGAAATTGTAAAAGGAATTCATCAAGCAGCAGCAAATGCTTATGATGGCTCTCATGATGAGAGATTTACAGGCAAAGATCTTGCAAAAGAAATCGGATTGCGTAGAGAAGAAGGGTGTGCGATCAAGGACTCAAGAGTTATTGACGGCTTCAATGTAAAAGTATCTGGTAACGAATTGCATATTATCTATCATACAGAAGTTACAGCAAAAGAATCTCACAACGCTCAATTGGAATCCGACATTGAACAAAGCATTGCTGACATTGTAAAGTTTCTTAAGAAGGAATACAGAAAGGTTGCTGAAGGTTCTTTATCGTTAGGTAAGCCAGAAGAGATTGAAATACGTATGGAGTACATCTCTAGACAAAGAGTGTCAATTATTGCTAAACAACGTTTTGTTATTAGTGGGATTGACGCAGAACAAAACAACTCTCCTGAGTCCCAAGAAGATCGTTTGGATAAATCAATTAAAGATTTTCTTTCTATGGGAAGAGAGCAAGCCAAGAAGCCTTCAAACTACACAGCGAAAAATGAGCAATAATGATATCAAAACAGCAAGCCGTACAAGAAATTCTAAAGTGTGGCAAGTCTCAAGAGTACTTTGTCAATAACTTTTGCCGCATTCCACATGCGGTTCATGGTTTGGTGCGTTTCGATACATACGACTTTCAAGACGAACTGCTAGATGATCTAGAGAAGTATCGCTTCAATGTTGTCCTTAAAGCAAGACAGATGGGTATTTCAACAATTGTTGCTGCTCATATCTCTTGGCTAATGATGTTTCACAAGCATAAGAAGGTTCTTATCCTCTGTACCAAACTTGAGACAGCAAAGAACGTTGTTATCAAAGTGAAAGAGATGGTAAAAAGTCTGCCTGATTGGATGCAAATTGCAAAGATCACAGTCGACAACAGAACCTCATTCGAACTATCAAATGGCTCTTGGATCAAGGCTTCTTCTACATCAGGAGATGCAGGACGTTCGGAAGCACTTTCTTTGCTTGTTCTTGACGAGGCTGCTTTCATTCCTGACATGGAAGAGTTATGGACTGGTATATATCCTACAATCTCTACAGGGGGACGCTGTATTGCCCTCTCAACGCCTAATGGTGTTGGTAACTGGTTTCACACCACCTATGTCGATGCAGTATCTGGAGTGAACGCTTTCAAGCCCACAGTACTACACTGGAGTAGGCATCCGGATAGAGATAAGGAGTGGTTCGAAAATGAAACTAAAAATCTATCTCCGAGACAAATCGCACAAGAGTATGAGTGTAACTTCAATGCTTCTGGTGAGACTGTTATTGCTCCTGATGATATTGAAAGAATTGAGAAGATGGTTTGTGAGCCAAAGCACAAAGTAGGGTATGATAGGAATTATTGGATTTGGGAAGAGTGCCAAGATGGAAAGAAGTATGTATTGGTGGCTGACGTTGCAAGGGGTGATGGGGCTGACTATTCTGTATTCCACGTTGTCAATACGGATACAATGGAAATCGTTGCAGAATATAAAGGAAAGCCAAACATTGATGACTTTGCAAATATGCTTTACTCGGCAGGTAGAGAATATGGTGAATGCTTACTGGTGGTTGAGAACAATAATATCGGATATTCAGTTCTTGAGAAGCTAATCGAGATGGAATATCCAAATATTTATTTCAGTGTCAAAGGATCAGGCGAGTACATAGAGCAGGTTTCTGCGATAGGAAACCAAAGTGCTGTTCCGGGCTTTACAACATCTATGAAAACTCGTCCATTAATTATTGCCAAATTAGAGGAGTTCGTCAGAAATAAACTAATTACTATAAAATCTTTACGTTTATTGAATGAATTAAAGACTTTTGTGTGGTATTTGGGAAAACCTCAAGCCATGAAAGGATATAACGATGATTTGGTAATGGCACTGGCTATTGCTTGTTGGGTTAGAGACACAGCAATCATCGCTTCCAAAAGGGGAGAGGAGTTGCAAAAAGCTATGCTAAATTCAATGGTTTACACAAATACAGTTTTGAACACAAATATCAGAGGGCAACAAGGCTATAACAAAACTAATGCTACTTTCGATCCAGCACCACAAGGAAGTCTTGAAGAACATAGGCGTAATTTAGATAAATTTAGTTGGATATTCAAAGGATAAAGACAATGGCTGACAAGAAAAAGAACCCAAGAAACCCACAGAGTACTCTGTATAAAAGGTTGACAAAATTACTTTCATCTCCTATCGTCAATAGGCGAACACAGATGCAAAGACGTTATAAACGAGCAGATATGGACAAGTATAATTTCAATTCTGCTATGGGATTGGACTTTAAGAAGACTTCGTACAATCCATATGATAATATGACTGCAAATATCATGGCAAATCAAAATCGCTATGAAAGATATATGGACTTTGATCAAATGGAGTATACTCCTGAGATTGCTTCTGCTCTTGATATTTACGCAGATGAAATGACTACTTCTACAATGCTGTCTCCGATGTTGAACATAAAATGTCCAAATGACGAAATTAAAATGATTCTCAAAAATCTATACGAAGAGATTCTTAATGTAGATTTAAATTTATTTGGCTGGAGTCGTTCATTGTGTAAGTTTGGCGATTTTATGTTATATCTAGACATTGATGCTACATTGGGGATTCGACATGCTATTTCTCTGCCTATTGATGAGGTTGAAAGACTCGAGGGCGAAGACAAGACAAATCCTAATTATATTCAATATCAATGGAATTCTGGAGGTTTGACTTTTGAAAACTGGCAGATCGCACATTTTAGAATTTTGGGCAATGACAAGTATGCTCCTTATGGAACATCAGTCCTTGAGCCTGCTAGAAGAATCTGGAGACAACTTACTTTATTGGAAGATGCCATGATGGCTTATCGTATTGTTCGTTCGCCAGAGAGAAGAGTGTTTTATATTGATGTTGGTAACATTGCCTCTCAAGATGTAGAACAATTTATGCAGCGTGTCACTACACAGATGAAAAGAAATCAATTAATTGATGCCAACACTGGACGTGTAGATCTACGCTACAACCCGTTATCCATCGATGAGGACTATTTCATTCCTGTTAGGGGTGGCAATAGCTCTAGGGTTGAATCATTGCCTGGTGGATCTTATACGGGCGATATTGATGATGTTAAATATTTGCGTGATAAATTATTCTCCGCTCTCAAAGTTCCCATGTCTTACCTTTCCAGAGGAGATGGACAAACAGAAGATAAAGCAACACTTGCTCAGAAAGATATTCGTTTCGCAAGAACCATTCAAAGACTACAAAGATCTGTAATCTCAGAATTAGAAAAGATTGGATTGGTTCATCTTTATACATTAGGTTATCGTGGTGATGATCTTATATCATTTAAGTTGCTTTTAAACAATCCGTCAAAGATCGCAGAACTTCAGGAACTTGAACACTGGAAACAGAAATTTGATATTGCTGGTGCTGCTACTGAAGGCTTCTTCTCTAAGCGTTGGATCTCTGAAAATATTCTTGGAATGTCTGATGAAGAATTCTTAAGAAACCAGAGAGAAATGTTCTATGATAAGAAGATGGCTTCTATGCTCGAGAAAGCTTCTGAGGAGGTTCCTGCCTCTGCTCCTGATACTGGAGCATCTGGTGGTGCCGGTGGCGGACTTGATCTCGGTGGCGGCGGCGGAGGCGCTGGTGGCGGACTTGATCTCGGCGGTGGTGATGCTGGAGGCGGAGAAGCACCTGCTGGTGACGCTGGTGGAGGTGCCGGCGGTGGAGACGAAGGTGGAGGAGCAGAATCCTCCTTACTCGCAGCACCGGGAAACAGAAGTCGTGATAAAGATGGCAAAGTATCCAGAGGTGACGGCAAAGGTAGAAGAAAGATTAAGCCTGTTAAAGATGCCGAAGCAGGTAGAGCAGCAAGAACAAATAGTACAAAAGCTGTCACTAATCCAATGAAAAGAATGTTCAGTGATCCTATCGCTAACATCGTAAATACGGTATATGAATCGGAAGAAAAACAGATTTACGATAAAGAAGAGAAGCAACTATTTAATATTAGCCACGATTTGAAAGTGCTACTTGAAAGTATGGAGCCTAAAGAAAAATGAAATACAATAAAAAAAGAAACACAGCGTTTTTATACGAAACGTTGATCTTAGAAATGACTAAGGCAGCGTTAAACAAAGATGAAAAACGAAAGAATATTGCTTTTGATATTATTAAAGAAAACTTTGCAAAAAATTCTATTCTCGATGAAGAGCTAGATGCCTATCGCTCTGTCTTGGAAACCAAAGGCGCAACAAAAGACTGGGCAAACATGATTCTCAGAGAAGCACAAAGAACCTATCTTTCTCTGCATCCCGGACATGTGTTTAGTCAACAGACACATGTAATCAACAGAATAAATAAAGAACTGGGCAAAGATACTTTTAGTAACTTTACGCCAAACTATAAATCTTTGGCAACAATTGGGCAGTTATTTAGTGTCAAAACACCGGTAAAAACAAGAGTTATATTGGAAAGTAACTTGATCGAGGAAATGACTAGCCAAGAAGAAACTATGGCAGTAGAACCTGTAGATAATTTGGTTCTTAAAATGTTTGTTGAAAAATTCAATGAAAAATATGATGATCTATTAGAAGAACAAAAAGATCTTTTATTTAAATATATCTTTTCATTTGCAGATGATGGTATGGGATTAAAGATTGCAATTAATGAAGAAATTTATAGAATGAAAAAAATTATCTCAAAAAATAAAACTTCTATACCTGAATTATCTGATAAGTTTGATTCGTTAGATGTTATGTTAGAATCTTTCTCAAAGCAATCAATTAATGACAATATGTTATTAAAGGTTATGAAGACTCAAGAATTTTGTAAGGAATTAATCTAATGTCAATTAAAGTATTTGTAGGCGAGAAATCTATCTCTAGGGAAGCCAATAAACTAAAAGACTACAAGTTTTCTCTTGATATGAGGCAGACACTTGGTGGAGACTATGTCGTTTATGATCACCCAGATATTGATATTGTTATTATGCCAAAAATGAAGAAGGTTGTTGCATTCCCTAAAGATAAAATATCTGATTTGACATATGACACAGAATCTAGATTATTTGATTTTATGTGTAAGAAAGGAGTTGTAGCAAGAGACTCGGTTCAAGGAGGGAATGTTTATGCCTCATTACAAGGATTATTTGAAACTCCTCCAGAGCCAAAAGGAAAGCAAGGAGAAGAGCCACAAGATGCTTTGGATCCATTACAGCCAATATTATTTGTTGTTGGAAAATTTATTGAAATGGAAAAGCCAAGATACGAATATTTAAAAAGAATGGATGAGGAAGAAGAAGAATGGCTTACAGAGCCAACAGATGGAAACTCAACAGAGTTAGGTGAAGTTCCTCATGCCAGAGAGAAAGGTACAATTCGCCCTGGAATATATTACCAATCATATATGCATAACAGATTTTACAGGAGATAGACTGTGAAAGAGTTGTTAAAAGAATGGAAACAATATTCCGAATATCATGAATTATTTGAGCGCCAAGAGTACATTGAGCTTGCATTAGGGATCAAGCCATTATTGAATGAGAATGGTGGATCATACTATACTTCAGAAATGAAGGATCAGATCATTGAAGAGCATCTACTGTTTGAAGGGTTCTTTGATAGATTTAATCCTATTGCTGCAATCAAAAAGTATGGCGAAGAAGTTGGATCTTTATTTACGACTTTGTACGATGTCATCAAGAATCCTAAATATATACCTGATTTTGTTTCTGCAATAATTAAAGAAATCTTAAACGATTGGAAAAGAAAAATAAATTCTGTCGTAACTTGGCTAGAAGGAAAGAACATGCCAACGTTTGCTGCTGGATTAAAAAAGATTGTAGGTGGAATAAACTCTATTATTAATATGCAAGTTAATTGGAAGAAAGCTGTTCTTATCACTGGTGTTGTTGTCGGGGTTTCTTATCTTTTTGAGAAACTAAAAGATGTTGGACTAGATATTCTTGGTGGGATTGGAGACGTCAAAGATAAAGTATTGGAAGCTGCTGAAAATTTCATAACTACAGAATTTCCCAAGATTGTGACTAGTCTATATGGAAAAGCTGCACTTGCGGCATCATCAGGATTTCTTGGATGGATTGCAGCCGCTATAGCAGTCATAAAGGTTGTGAACTTAGCAAAAGACGCTCTTAAGCCGATGTTCGCAAAGTTTAAGCTTTTGAGTCAAAGAAGAGATGACAGAGAGAAGACTGCACAAGATGGCATACTTAGACTAGAAAACAAGGATTAAACGTGCAACTACTTTGGTTTATATTATCAGCCTATGGCTTGACGCAGATATTAGTCTATGGATCAATCTTTAAATCATTCAGGGACTATGCCTTAAAATATACGAAACTTTTATCTTGTCCAATGTGTACAGGATTTTGGGTTGGAGTTATTTTATTCTTCCTTAATCCTTTTACAGAACTATTTACATTTGAAATAAATTTAGCAAATTTTTTAATTTGCGGCTGGTTATCGTCTGGGACTTCCTATATATTGTGTATGCTATTTGACGACGATGGCTTAAAAATTATGAGGAAATAAGATGAATATTAAGATCCCCAAAAAAAGAGCAATGGAAATCATGAAAGAAGAGATCGAAAAGTTCTTGCAAGAAAACAAGAATGTCGATAGAAAACTTTTGGAATCCTACATTTCAAAGACAACAGGAGAAAAGAAATGAGAGTTACAAAATCTTATATTAAACAACTTGTAAAAGAAGAACTTACTAAGGTTCTTAACGAGTCGGCTCCTACCGATTCTGCTAAAAAAATCATGAACTATCTTAAAGATGTTTATGTTTTGCCAGATGATGAAGAGCATTTTAATGATTTGTCATCTCATATGGGAGGTTTTCCACCAACTTTCGAAGAATTAAAAGCAAAAATCGAAAGAGAAACAGGGGAACCATATGCTAAAGTGTTATCCTTCCTTAAAACAATGCGCTCTGACACATACGATAGAATTGATTCAGAATATTTAGGAAAGCATGATCAGTACGATACTGCAAAACCATTCTCATATGGCGACAAGTCAGATCCCGGCGACTGGAAGAAAAAGAAACGTGCTGCTGCAGGAAGAAGGTATGGTGTCGGCGATGCTATCAAACGAGGTACTCTCAAGGAGACTGAAAAATGAAAGTAACAAAATCTTATATTAAAAGAATTATCAAAGAAGAGTTAACTCAGGTTATCAAAGAATTCGATCTAGATGCCTTTGACTCAGATACAGGCGCAGGAGAGTCTGATGAAGAAAGATGGATAAGAGAAAGAGAAGAAGACTTTGCTGACTTTATGAAGGAGGTGTTTGGTGCGTTTCACAATATCGCAACTAACGAAAAGGCAGCCGTCATCGCAGCAATGAATCTTCAGAGACAACCAGAATTGTTCAAGTCTTTTAATATTTTATACAAACTATTGTCTCAAATCGTACAAGGAAACACAAACGTTGCGCTTCAAAAAGTAGATGAAGGATCTATCAAATGTCCTACGGGTGATGCTTTTGAGGAGTGCGCTGAAACAAAGATAAAAGAGTTCTACTCAGTCGATCCACTATTCAGTAAACTGGGTAGAGCAATAGAAAAGTTAGATTATGATTTTAGTAGTAGTTTTAGAGACTCATCTAAGGGCCCTTATTATGGTAGTGGCTTCTTGGCTGTTTCTAAGATTGCCCCAGATGATGATGCTAAGCAACGAAAAATTTATGAATACTTTAATAAGAATATTAAAAATATTTATGAATTTATGTCTAGATATGGATTTAATCCTAGCAATTATGCAGGCGGCGATGTCAGATATCTAGAGGGCGGAATGTCAAAGAGAGGTGAAATATGATGATTAGATGGATGCTACAACCAGTAAGAAGATGTAAGAACGGGTGTTGACGTATGAGTAAAGTTTTATTAAGAGAATATTATGAATTATGTGAAGGCGGTGTTTGCCAAGACATGCTTACCGAAGCAGAAAAGAAATATGTTGCTAACGGTGGAATGATCTTGACAGGTAAACTGCAAGAAGCAGAAGTTCAGAATGGAAACGGAAGAGTGTATCCTAGAAAGATCCTCGAAAGAGAAATGAAGAACTATATGATGCTTGTTAAGGATAGGAGAGCATTGGGAGAGTTAGATCACCCAGATGATTCTGTTATCAATTTAAAGAATGCTTCACATATGGTTACAGACGCATGGTGGGATGGTAATAATGTTATGGGTAAAGTTAAAATCCTTAACACACCGTCTGGCAAGATTTTACAACAACTTGTCAATGACGGTGTTAAGTTGGGTATTAGTAGTCGGGCTCTTGGTTCTGTCAATGAATCAGGAGGAAAAACGATGGTACAAGAAGATCTTCAGCTTATTTGCTTTGATTTCGTTAGCGAGCCTTCTACTCCTAATGCATTTATGGCACTACAAGAAGCAAAAAATATCAGAATTGAAACAGATATTTTCGACAAGAAATATAAACTAAACAGAATGCTAAACGAAATTTTAGAGGATTAAATGAATAAGAAAGAACTAAAACAACTTATCAAGCCACTTGTAAAAGAGTGCATTAAGGAAGCGTTGCTTGAAGAAGGAATGCTTTCAACTGTTATTGCTGAAGTTGTTAAAGGCACTTCTGGGCTTGTAGAGCAAAGAAGTCATAAAATTCAAGAGACTACAGAGAGAGTCTTGGATACAAATGAAGATGCAATGCGTAGACTTCAAGAAAGAAAGGTACAACAACAAACTCAAAAAAGAAAACTACTTGATGCTATTGGCGCAGGTGCTTATGGCGGCGTAGATCTTTTTGAAGGAACAGAGCCTTTAACAAAGGCTGGTAAAGTAGGGGATGGTGCATCTGCTCAAGGCGCATTGTCAAGTTACGCTCCAGATGATTCAGGAGTTGATATTTCAGGATTGCTAAATTTAGCAGGCGGTTCTTGGAAAAAAATCAAATAAAAGATATTTATAAAGAAAAGAGGAATAAATTATGCCAGTACATCAATACGGAGTAGGACTACACAATGTAGGATCATATCAGGTTTCAGGAATGCCTTTCTGCTCAGGTTCAATCTCAGCAAGAGGTGCTAATGCCGTTGTGGTTCAGTTCCCATATGTCACTCAATGGATTCAAATCACAAACCACGATACAACTAATGAGTTATCTTGTTCTTTCACTCCAGAAGGAATGTCTGGATCTAATTTTTTCAAAATACATTCTGCTGACAACAGCGATAAAGGAAATACATATGGATTGGTTCTTCCTGTGAAATGCACAAGATTGTATTTCACAGGCTCGGCAGACTTTGATATCGTGGCAGGCTTGACTGGAATTTCGATTAATAGAATCAACGAAGTCTCCCCATCTGGAAGTGGCGTTAACTTCTATGGTTTATATACTGGCGTATAATATAGGAAATTAAATGAGTAAAAAAAGTATAATGACTGTGACTCCGAGAAGAAACGAGTCGCAAGAAAGAATGATTAAAAGATTCATCCGAAAATGTAAAAAGAAGGGCATCATTGATGAAGTAAAAGAAAGAAGATACTTCAAAACAAATTCCGAAAAGAAGAATGAAAGGAATAGAAAAAGAAAAAGAGCCATCGAGAAAGCAAAAGCGAAAGAAAAAGGCAGGAGATGAACTATTTATTTCTGAAAAATGTTTTATAGAGGAATAGTTCATGGCAAATGTAGTAAATTATGGCTGGGCTTATGTTCACCCTACGGCATCACAAGCACAAGCAAGAGGCGTAGACAAATCAATTCAGTTCCTAACTGGGGCTATTGATTCAAATGGTATTGGAGTAGGATCTGGATCTGCAAATTTTACTTTCGATTATGCAAACAACGCTGTTGAATTGACTGGAAACATGACAGCAAGTGGGCATGTGTCTGCTTCTTTCTTTTATGGTGATGGTTCGAACTTGACAAATGTTGGATCTGGAGCAGGATTTCCATTTACTGGAAATGCGGTTATCACTGGCACACTATATGTTACCAATGCGATTACTGCTTCAAACTATCTTATTGAGAACACTTTTGAAATCAACAGTAGTGGCTCTTCTACATTTGGCAACACAGACGATGATACGCACCAGTTCACTGGATCTGTCTCTTTTGGCGCTTCTGGTTCTACAGCAGATGTAGAATATTCTGCTACGACTAGTCAATTAAAGATTCCCGGATTAAAAGTTGCATACAGAGCAACTGGATCAACAGCATTCTCAGCTTCTGTATCAGACTATATCATTGGGGTTACGGCTAACTTATCTACTGCTGTATTAATTGAATTGCCTGATGCATCAACGGCTGGATCTGGTTCTTTAATTGTTATCAAAGATGAAGCAACAGGAGGCTCTAGAGGATCCCCCTATTTAATAACAGTTTCTGCTTCTAGTGGAAATACTGTTGAGGGATCTAGTTTTACTACATTGGCAGGAACTATGGTATCGAAAACTTTTTACTCTAATGGCGCCACCAAATGGTTTGTGATATAGGATAATATAATGGCTTACAACTCTTTAAGTGGGACAGTAATCGGCCCGGATAAAATCGTAGCAAAGTTAGATGGAACTTTAACTCAAATAACTGGTACTATCTCAGGCTCTTATATTGACTCTGAGGGTAATGCTGTTTCCTTTTCTACAATTGGCACACAAGATGGTGGAACAATTGGCGAAGCAGAAGACGGAGCATATACAGACGGATTGTTTACCGACTTTCATACTGGAACTTTGATTGGAGTACCAGTAGATCGTTTTAATGAATTGTTCAAGTCTTTGGTACCTTCGCCTGCTCCTAATGTCTCTAGGGCAAATGCTTCTCAAGACGGAACCGACGTTTATCTATCATTTGGATCTTCAAACAATATGGAATCAGATCCAACTCCTTATTATTCTGTTGGAACTACAGCAGGATTCTCTGCAGTAGATAAAGGAGAGATCTATCAAACTGAGACATCTGGTAATAATTTTAGACAGTCTGTGTTTCAACTAGGCACAAATATTACTGGTTTTATTAACTTTGATGTCACAGCATCTGTTTTAGGCTCAAATACAAACTATACTGCTGATGCATTTGGAAATGCAGAAACAGGATCGCTCAAATTATACATCAATAGTACTTCAAGTGCAGCACATACTTTAGATTTATCTAATGCTGTTGGAGCCGGAAATCCCGGTGTTGGAACTAGTTCGTCCTTAAATGGCGACGGATCTGGGTTTACAAATATATCCGTCACAGCATCTGCAACAGATGCAAATTCAAATACATTCGATATCTTCCAGCATAGAACAGCCAAATACATTGTACATTCAGCTTCTCAAAGAAGAGGATGGAACTATGCTTTTGTTAGGCATACAGTTGGTGCTGCCGATTATGACTCAAATTATATTGAATGGGTTAACGATGATGAATCTACTAATGTGACGATTACTGGAGATACACTAGCAAATATCACTCTAAGCGGATCTAGACACATCTCAGGGGTTCAATATAATACTAGTGCGACTGCTGAGTATCAATTTTTGATTTCAAATTTCTATAAAAATGTATACACTTTAGCAACAGTTAGCTGTACAGACTCAACTTCAAATGCTACGATTACAAACGCTACAATGCCTCATATTGGCGCTGACGATGAAAATAAGACTGTTGCCCTTACGCAATCATTAAGCACTACAGATTCTATCATTTTAAACGAATCTATAGGTGCTTCTTCATCAGTTACCCATCCATTTAAGGGAACAGTAAATTCCAGTACTAACATGTCTGGATTTTTAATTTTTACACCTTCTGTTAGTGATCCGACAAATACACAAGAATATTTCAAGAATGAAGGTACATGGAGACTTCCATCTTCTTCTTATCCTTCTCAGGTATCTGTAACAACAGGATCTTGGAATAGTGAAACTCATATGACAGGATCTGGCAATCATGCTGATGGCTTACAGATATATAATCAAAAATTAGTCTCACCTTTAAACACAACAAATGGAGGAGACTTTTCGTCTATTTCGAATACAGAATCTGGTAATCCAGACTATTCTTCTGTGACAGGATTGAGAACCTTTTATAGAGCTTTTAAGAACACAGGATCAGATGAGAGAGATATTTCAATCACGATCAAAGGATCGGCAACCATTGTATCTGCTGGAGCTTCTTTGGGAGCAAATGCAAACGTTAGAGTTCTTGTCAAGACTCCGGGAAAAACAGATTGGATGAATCTTGCTGACAACTTCTCGTTTAATGATGTCTCAGAGGGAGCAGGAGCAAATGAGCTTGGATTAGATGCCACAATCGACGCAATTGGTGCGGTGAATGTTGCGACACTAGGTACAAAAGTTGTAGCTACAAATGAATACTTCTTGATCAAGATTGAGGCTGATGCCGACTGGACTGGTAACATCACAGAAATTTCTGTATCATTCGGAGCAGGTACTGGTTCTCCAACTTATGGTGTCAGTTTAGATGAGATTAACGAGAACACATCAAATAATGGCTCAACTGCTAATCTTTCTTTTGGGGCTAGTAAGTCAGTCGCAGGATATACAGATGTGACATCAAGCCCTAACATTAATGGTGATGTAGACGTTAATCAGTTGTGGAGTCCAAACACTGGACTTACAAATCAAAGATTGGGTATTTATAATAAAACAATTGATATCACAGCAAGACTAAATGATTCTGCGGAATCTTATAGAATTGATTCTGGATCTAGTGGGATTTTAAAACTTTATATCAATGGGGTTGAGCGTCATTCTGTAGACTTTTCATCTTTTGGTAGCGGAAACAGTTTGAATGCTTCTGGAAGTGGATTTACTAGTATTTCTGCAGTGGACTATCCTCAATATTCAAACAATGTGCACGATTACACACGTCCATTTAGAACTGGATCTTTAATTGTCGATACCAATGATCAAAGAAACGGCTGGAATTTTGTTAGAGTAATTCATAGTGGAACTTGGGGAGAGTTGTCGTCAAGCTATATTGAATGGGTTAATGATGATGATTCGTCATCAATTGCTGTTACTGGTGGAGACATAACTAACTTTGACAACGATGGAACTTACTACTATAGTTCAGGTATCAAGCATTTTGCAACAGCACCCTCAGCTTCTTTTACTTTGACATCGAGTAACAATTATTTATACGTATATGACAACGATACATCTGATGCAGTTGACTTTAATGATACACTGACTAATGTAACTATCACTGCAATGACAGCATCAGGAAATGGAATCAATACTTTAACAGATGCAAACGGCGTGTCAGCATATCCATCACTGTTAACATCATCAGGAGCAGAAGCAGAAGATGTTAATTATAATCTGACTTTAAGGTTTTCTCAAGCCACTTCGTTGCAGGGGGAATTTGTAGATGCTTCAGATAAGCACACAGCATCAATTGGAGAAGCTAGATTTTTGCAGCCTCCATTTAATGGAAATGATAATTCATATTCTTCCTTTACTACTTCTGACTTCAATACATTCTCTAAATCTGGCTTCCTAAGGTTTAGTGGATCTGAGGTGAATACAAACTCTTCCTCTCAAGAACATTTTGAAGGAGAAGGGTACAGGCTGCAAAATAGAAATATTACATACAGTGCTCAAACTGATGTGACGAGTGTATCTAATGCTTGGGATTGGGAAAATCCTGTCAACAATACTGCTAGTTATGACAACTATGCTGATGGATTAGTTGTGTTTGATGGAAAACTTATTTCTCCAACCAAAGCAGGAGTTAGTGGAGATTGTAGAAATGTATCTGACGGAGGTACATTACAAGCCCCAACTGGTAACGTAAATTATTCATCTGCAAATTTAGATATCGGAACAAGAACATATGTTAGATTCTTTAAGAATACTAGCGATGGAAGTAAATCAAACGCTTCGATCACTCTGTACGGTTCAGGTACTATGGAAGATGTGTCTGATGCTTTAGGAGCAGGAAAGTTTACAGTTGAAGTTAAATTTCCTTCAACTTCATCAGCAGTATCTACAGCTTGGCTTGATGCAGGATCTCCATACGTATCAAATAATAAAGACACGGATGGAGCTGGTGCTTTTGTTGGCGCTGGCGATGCTCTACCTTTAACCATCTCAGATGGTGGATCATCTTTTACTGTAACATTTAACGGTGGCTCGTGGTTAACTAGTCAGTATCTTTTGGTTAGGATAAAGGCAAGTGCAAGTTGGGATGGGTACATAGACAGGATAGATATAGGATAATAATATGGCTTTACCGGGAACAGGATCAACAAATCAGGCACAAACCATATCTGCTTTCAAAAAGTTAGCAGGTAAGGCAAACACGTCTGCGCTTAGAGAATTTTATGAAGAAACAATACCTTCGAATATTCAAGTCAAGACAGATACTATTTTCGCAGAAGAGATACCTCAAACTGTATCAGCAAACACATCAGATTTATATACTAGGTACTCTGCTTCTTCTGGAGCACCTGCTACTGTAGAGTTTGTCGAATTTACAATTGAATCAATCTTAGGTACTGATTATGATGCAAACACAGGATCATTCGGAGATGTTGGGTTTGGTGCTGGAGATGAGGCGCAAAGTTCAGGATTTCACGGATTTCAATTAAAACTACATGCTGATTATAATGTCTCTTCTTCCAATCCATTATCCGGAACTGCTCCTTTTTCTAGTTCTCAAGTCGTGCATGAGACAAATGGTGAACTGCAATTAGTTTCTCCTTCTTTCGGCCCACAATCTGGGAACAATTATACAATTCAACTCTACACCAGTAAAGGTGGTTCTAGAATTTACCCAACTGATCCTATTGATTGGGTAATGGATTACTTTAATGGCGTCTTGTTTATTCAAGACTATAATGCTTCTAAAACCCCAACATATGCAGTTGGCTATATCTATACTGGTAAAATGGCTTCCACTGCAATCACAGATGCATCAGGTTCCGGAGGAAGCGGAGGAATTTCTTATAGCAGAAGAGCCATATCTACAAACGCAACAGCTTCCGTTGGCGATACATTAATTGGAGTAACTTCAACTGGATCTATAGAACTTAGGCTTGCCCCTGCACAAGATTTAGAAGCAGGACAATACATGACAATTAAAAAAGAAGTTAACTCAAATAATCAAGTAACAATCTCAACTTCTGGATCACAAACAATTGATGGCGTGAGTTCGGTAATATTAGAATCACCGTTTGCTGCCTTGAATCTATATTCCGATGGTGTCGGATCCTATTATATTTACTAACCTTTTCATACCCAAGTATACTATATAATAATGATGAGAGTCGTGTGTTCTCATCATTATGCTTGATTAATATATAATGGAGGGTTTAATTATGGCTTATAAATTTCAATTAGGGACTGCTCGTTTGAGTGGCTCTGTGATTGCCGAAGGTGCTCTTAGTGGTACCTCTGGCGTGTTTGATGGTGGAAACATTACCAATGTTGGTACTGCTTCTATCCAATATGTTTCCGCATCTGTTCAGTTAGTTGGTGCTGCAATTGGATTGTCTGATGCTTCTGGGCTTCTTAAGTCTGGTGGTGGTTTAGAAGACGATGCTGGTGAGGTTGCTATCTCTACTGGCGGTGTTACAAACCTCATGTTGAGCGGTGGCATTGCAGGCTCAAAGCTTGCTGATGGTGCTGTTGGCAATACTCAATTGTCTGGAAATATTTCTGCAGATAAATTGAATTTTGCTGCTGGAGTACTTTCTAGTTCTGCTGGGCAATTGACTATTGATGCTGGCGGTGTTACAAACAATATGTTGAGCGGTGCTGTTGCATTCAGCAAGTTGGCATCTTTAACTGATGGCAACATTCTTGTTGGTAATGGCTCTAACGTAGCTGCTTCTGTTGCTGTATCTGGTGATATCACCATCAGTAATGCCGGTGTTACTGCAATTGGTTCTGGTAAAGTTACCAATACTATGTTGTCTGGTGCGATTGCTGCAGGTAATTTGCAATTAGGCGACGGTTTGGCTGATAGTTCAGATATCTTGGTTGTAGATTTGAACACTAGCTCTGGTTTGGAGTTTTCTGGTGGTAAATTGCAAGTTGATCTTTCTTCTTCCAATGCTCTTGCTTTGGATGCAGGTGGCTTGGATCTTAAATCAACAATTGCTGGTTCTAGAACGTTCTCTAACGATGTTACTGTTAACGGTAACTTCACTGTTCTTGGATCTACTTTCTCAGCTTCTGTTGGTACATTGCTAATTGAAGATGCTGAAATCGTTATTGCTGACGGTGCTTCTGCACTTTCTGCCTCTCAAGGTATCTACATCGGTGAAGATACTTCTGGAACACCTTTGGCTTCTTTCAAAGTTGGTGATGCTCTTGGCACTAATGATGCATTTGTTTCTTCATTGAACTTGTCTGCTCCAAATATCTATTCCGCTGGAACATTTGCCACTGATGATTGGACTATCGATTCTACTCACATTTCTGGTAACTTGCCTGTAAGTGCTTCTGCGTTCTACGGTGATGGCTCTAATTTGTCAAATATTTCTGCTGATTCTCTTGCTCTTGGAGCTGGAGTTTTGACTGGTACTGGTAATATTACTAGTAAGTTGACTAGATTGGACTCTGCTGGTGGCGCATTTACTGCTACTTTGCCTGGAATTTCTTCTGCTGATGAAGGTACGATGTATGTTCTTAAAGCATTAGGATCTGCTGCATCCAACAATGTAACAATTTCTCCTAGTGGATCTCAAAAGATTGACGGTGCTGCACAGTCAATTGTTCTTGAGTCTGACTTTGCTGCTGTTACTTTGTTTGTCATTGACAACGGCGGTACGGCTGAATGGATCATCGTCTAATTTATTAGACTTCAAGAATTATTCTTGGAAGGGTTGGGCGAAAGTCCAGCCCTTTTTCTATTTATAAAAAATGGAGGATTGAATATGTCATACAAGTATTCTAAAGGAGCAACAGTTCAAGGAGACATCAAAGCAGCAGATGATGCTCAAAGAGATACACTAATTGATTTTGGAGAAGATCAGATCGATTTCCAAACAAGTGGATCGGTAAGAATGAAGATTCATAACGAAGGAGCAGATCTTACAGGCTCTTTACATATAAAACAAAATGGCGATCAAGAAATGCTTAGGTTTGCTAAAGAAGATGCAGAGACATCAGAAATGGTTTTTGAAATGGGGGGCAACGATAAGTTCCAAATGTTTCTCAACTCTTACGAAAACATGGTTTTTGCAACTGTAAATTCTTCTGATGATTTCTTGCTAAAGCTAGCTGGTGTTACGGCAATCTATGGACAGGGAAGCCCTAAAGAATTGAGACTATGGGATTCTTATAATGTCAACTATGATACAATTGTTAATTCGCCACTGAGAGTCTCAGGAACAGCACAATTTGACTCCGCTATTTCTTTTGAAGATGTCATCATGGCTGAATTGTCTGTTCCGGGAGTCGATCTACAGACAGATACAAACGCCTATCGCTTTACAAGCCCATACAATCTTGAACTTCTCTCTTTGGGGCTAACGCTAGATACTGCTGCATCATCTGGAGACACCACAATTAACGTAACAAACCCTGATGACGGCACATTAATCACAGCGACAATTTCAGCAACAAATGATTTTGTCACGCAAAACACCGTCACTTCAGGTTCGAGATCTCAAGGAAACAACATTACATTTGAAATTACAGCAGCAGGAACTGGTGCACAAGGACTTAGAGCGAACCTCTATTTCAGGAGAACAATCTAATGCCAATCGTTCATAGGAAAGAAAGGTTAAGAAGCGGATTATTCGGAAGATACTTTAACACTTATTTTAGCGATAACATGGGAAATTTAACTTCTCCTACAAACTCTGATGTTAGAACTCAATTATCTTCATATACTGTGGACACGACTGATACTTGGTTATTTCGTGGCTACTTTCTGGCTAACACCACAGCAACAAATTGGCAGTTCAGAACCAATTCTGATGATGCATCGTGGTTGTGGATTGGATCTAACTCTACAGCAACGGACACAAATCTGGTTACTGGGAGTGCCGTCGTCAATAATGGAGGACTGCATGGTACCCAGACTAGAACAAGTTCAAACATTTCTTTGACAGATGGAGTTTTTTATCCCTTTACTGTTGTGATTGGAAACAATTCAGGGCCGGGAACCTTAACCGTTGAGTTCTCAAGCAACGGAGGAACAAATTGGCAGTCGGATGGAAATGGATTCTATTTTCACAATCCATATGCACCCAATGGTTATAATATTGAATAAACATTCTTTTTATTAACATTACTACTATTTAATGTTGATAAACTAATATATTAGGAGTTTTACGTAATGTCATTATTGAAACAAGCAATAGTTGATGCTGCCAACTTAAAAGAAGCAGCTCTTAAGAACGCAGAGCAGATGATTCTTGAGAAATATTCAAATGAAATTAAATCTGCTGTTGATACTTTGCTTGAAGCAGAAGAAGAAGGTGGTTTAGATCTTGGTGGCGATCCTGCAGGAGAAGGTGATCTTGCAGATGATACTACAGAAGATATGGATCCTAGCACTTTTGAAGAAGAAAATTTAATCCCACCCTCATATATGGAAGGAGAACAAATTGCTTCTAAAAATGGAGAAATGTCTTTTTCAACTCCAGATGAAGGTGAAACTATTGATATCAACATCAGCCCAGAAGAATTGGCTCAATTTTTGAGAGACGCTGATCAAAATGAATCAGGACAATATATCGATTCAAAATTAGACAATTTTCAATCACAGATGGATGATGATCAAGTTGAGATTGACTTGTCTCAGCTTGCAGATCTTTCTGACGAAGAAGAATTGGGTTTTGATGACGATGAAATCATGGAATTACCAGATGATTTAGAAGGCATGGAAAGAATGGTAGCAGAAGTCTTGGATGTAGATCACAAACCACAGCCACATGGAATGAATGGGCAACTTGGTGGTGGACTTAATTCTGTTGAGTTAGAAAATGCTATCGATATGGCTCTGGCAAAAGCAATGTCAGATGACATGCAAGAAGAAAATGAAGAATTAAAAGATACTCTTGCGGAACTTGAAGAGCAAGTTCAACATTTGCAAGAGCAAAATAAAAAGTTTAAATCCGTAACAATTCAATTGAAAGATAAACTGGAAGAATCAGTTATTACCAATGCCAAATTGTTATACTCAAATCGTGTACTTATTAGTGCCTCCCTGAATGAGCGACAAAAATCTAAAATTGTCGAAGCCTTAAATAATGCACACACCGTAGATGAAGCAAAGACTATCTATGAAACACTTCAGAGCACAGTGGGAGATAATACAAACTCTCCTCAAACACTGAGCGAAGCGATTAATAGAAACGCTGGGCGATCTTCTACACTTCCGAGACGTGCTCCTGAGAAGGAGACTCTCAATGAAAATGCCACATCGAGAATGTTGAAACTCGCTGGCATTAAATAAGACAATATTAATTAATTTGGAGGAAAATATTATGTCTATCGTTGAAAAATTAACTGAAGGTATTGTCAGACGTGATCTTGCTAAAGAAGGTGCTGCTCTGTTGAACAAATGGGAACGCACTGGTTTGTTGGAAGGTTTGGATTCTGATTATGCTAAAAACAATATGGCTTCTCTTCTTGAGAACCAAGCTAAGGAATTGCTTCGTGAGGCTTCTTTGATGTCTCAAGGTGATGTTGAAGGTTTCGCTGCTGTTGCTTTTCCTATCGTACGTCGTGTATTCGGCTCTTTGATCGCTAACGATCTTGTATCTGTTCAGCCTATGTCTTTGCCATCTGGTTTGATCTTCTTCTTGGACTTTAAATTTGGTTCTGAAGGTGGCGGTATGCCAAGAACTGGTTTTTATGAAGATGAATCAATCTACGGACAAGGTGTCATTGGTTCACAATTGACTGGTGGTGTTGACATGAACAACCTTACTGAAGACAAGCAGCCGTTTGGACTTCAAGCAGGTTTCGCTCATGCTTCTGGTAATGTTGCATCAAATGCATCTGCAGTCGTACACGGACTTGAGTTTGTTGATTCTGGAACTGTTGGTTCTGATGCTGACATTGATAAGTTGGTTCAGTTCGATCCAGATCTTGCTGCAGGAACATTGATTACTGTTGCTCGTCTTACTCTTTCTGAATTGGATCAAATTGATTCTACAGAAAAAGGACTTAAGCATCTTGTTGTTCAATCTGCCTCTGCTCGTCCTGGGCTTATTGATGGTGCTAGCATTCTTTCTTGTTCTGCTGATCTTAGTCAAGTTCGTCGTTTGACTAAACTTTCCGGAACTGCTACTGATCATGCATTGCTTTTCTTCACTGGCTCAAACGTATGTTCTGCATCTGCTGGCGATGAATTGTTTTCTACTGCTAATATCAAATTCCGATATCGTGCCACTGATGATATCGTAACTGGTTCTGGCTTGGGCTCTGTTGTTGGGCAATCCCAATGGCAATTGGAAGCACAAGAAAGCATTCCAGAAATCGAAATCAAAGTTGACAGTATTTCCGTAACTGCTCAAACCAAAAAGTTGAAAGCAAAGTGGAGTCCTGAGTTGGGGCAAGACTTGAATGCTTACCACAACTTGGATGCTGAAGTTGAGTTGACTTCTATCTTGTCTGAACAAATCGCTTTGGAAATCGATCGTGAAATCTTGGCTGATTTGATTAGTGGTGCTAAAGCTGCTACTTATTACTGGAGTCGCTCTCCTGGTTTGTTCGTGAACAAGACTACTGGTGCTGCTATCGTTACTTCTAGTACTGTTGCTCCTGATTTCACTGGAAACGTTTCTGAATGGTATGAGACTTTGATCGAAACCATCAATGATGTTTCTGCTCAAATCCATAGAAAGACATTGCGTGGTGGCGCTAACTTCTTGGTTTGCGGCCCTGAAGTTGCTAACATCTTGGAATTCACCTCTGGTTTCCGTGCTAACGTTTCTCATGCTGATGAGAAAGGTACTGTTGGCGCTGTTAACGTAGGTTCTATCTCTAAGAAGTTCGATGTTATGGTTGATCCATACTTCCCACGAAATGTTATTTTGGTTGGACGTAAAGGTAACTCTTTCTTGGAAAGCGGTTATGTATACGCTCCTTATGTCCCATTGCAAGTGACTCCTACTATCTTCGGTACTGAAGACTTCGTTCCTCGTAAAGGTGTTATGACACGCTATGCGAAGAAGATGGTTCGTCCAGATATGTACGGTTTGGTTATCGTTCGTGGATTGTTGGGAGGCGATAACGCCTAATCATCTCTGATTGTCTAAGATAATCACATTACAAGCCTCCTTCTCTTTGAGTTGGGGGCTTTTTTGTTATATTCCACTATTTATTGTTGATAATTTCATTTTGAGGAGAATTGACAATGAAACGTAAAAAGAAACTTAGATTGCTTAAATTAGCAGAAGAGAAAGCAATGGCTGCTGAAAAAGCTAAACAAGAAGCTTTGGCTGCTGAAGCAGCAAAAAAAGCTGCTAAAGAAAAAGCTGCCAAAGAAGCTGCAGAAGCAAAAAGAAAATCAGAAGCAGAAGCAAAAAAGAAAGCTGCCGCTAAGAAGAAGGCATCTACAAAGAAGACTGCTGATAAAGAATAATCTTTTCTACTTCATCTTACTATTTATAGTTGAATGGAGGGACGCTAAATGTCAAGGCCTACACTAACGCCAGTGCAGCAAACATCTGTAATAGTATTACCAGCAACTGGTACTGCTGGTAATGTTGCTGCTACTTTGCCTTTGGGTATGTATGCAACAGAAGGTGATTTTTTATCAGGAGCTGCAGATCAAGTGGCTTACACTTACAAGAAATTGGGTGGAGATATTCTAGATATTGAAATCACAGAAGGAAACGTATATGCAAATTATGAAGAAGCGGTATTAGAATATTCTTATATCGTTAACACCCATCAGGCTAAGAATGTTTTATCGGATTTGCTTGGTACCACTACTGGATCATTTGATGCAGATGGGAGCCTTAAGAGTGGATCTTTAAAAAATTCTCTTTCTGGAACAGGTGTTTCGCTTCGATTTCCTCGTTTTGAATTTGCATATGCTAGAAGGATTGCCGATGGTGTTGGGGTTGATGCTGGGGTTGGCGGAAATGTTCCAATTTATTCTGCTTCATTTTCTGTAACTTCAGGGCAGCAAGATTATGATCTTCAAACTATATTAGAAGCTGCGTCCACCGCAGGATTAGATAACGGTACAGGAAACGCAATTGATTGGGCTGGATTAGTTGGGAACAAGAAGATAGAGGTAAGAAAAGTATATTATAAGACTCCAAACTCTATGTGGAGATTCTATGGATACTATGGTGGATTAAATGCCGTAGGAAACCTATCAAATTACGGACAGTGGAGTGATGACTCTACTTTTGAGATAATACCTACTTGGCAAAATAAAATGCAAGCAATGGCATTTGAGGACGCTATATATACACGCAATTCTCACTTCTCATATGAGTTGAGAAATAATAAGATAAGATTGTTTCCACCTCCGAACAGCGTTTCGGCAACAAAATATTGGATTGAATTTACGATTCCGCAAGAACCTTATCTTGGCAATGATCCAGATATTGGTATCTTGGGTGTTAATAATATGAACACTTTGCCATTTGAAAATGTTCCATTTGCCAAAATAAATGCAATTGGAAAACAGTGGATCAGGAGATATGCTTTGGCATTATCTAAAGAAACATTAGGACAAGTTCGCTCGAAGTTTGGAAACTCAATTCCAATTCCGGGAGAACAAGTTTCTCTTAATGGTGATTCTCTTTTGTCACAAGCAAAGGAAGAGCAGAACGCTCTTAGAGAAGAATTAATTAAAGTCTTAGATGAATTGACTTACACCAAATTGTCTGAAGACGATAAAAACTTTATGGAAAATGCTGCTGGACTTCAGAAAGCAATTCCTTTAACGATATTCATAGGATAATAAAAATGAAACATAAATTAATAATGGAAAACTGGAGACGGTTTGTAAACGAAGAAGTTCAAGATGATTCTTGGAAGTATTATGGTGATGAAGGTAGAAGTGATGCCCAATTAAGAGCAGATCGAGATTGGAAAAGGGAATGGAATTCTAAGGCTGATCAAGATTTTTTCAAAAATGAAGTCAAGAAAGTTCATTGGGTAGGCGGAGTTCATAAGGTTGCTGACTCTAGCGCTCAAGAGCCTCAACTCATTGGTGACTTAAAGTCGTGGGGAAATATTACTTCTACACATAAAGATGAATTATCTTGTATTGGGTACTTAGGTTTGCCTATGGAAGATAGTTTGGGCATGGCTTTAGGGCTTTTGGTTGATGGCTACACATCTTATGCTGCTGCAGGTGACATACAAACTGAATGGACTTCTACCGCAGAAGAGGAAGATATTGAAAAACATGCTTCATCCGGATTAGCAAAAAGAGCGAATATAAAAGATAATGCTATGTACGATAAAGAAACATTTGTAGAACCATCGCAATCTCCGGGCGGATATAATGAATTAATTGTCGATAATTGGAAGGCTGTAGGTGTGGTACTCAAAGTTAATCACAGGTATTTTAAATGGATGTATAAAAATATGAAATCTGAAAAATTTCGAAATATCAAAGCAATTAGACAAAAAGAAATAAAAGATATCATGGAACATTGTAGATCTATGGGAATTCCTTTGCTAGATGCTAGCCTAGATCCAATTGAGGAGCAGGCGTAAATAATGAAACATAGATTAATAATGGAAAACTGGAGACGTTTTGTGAACGAAGCAGCATTGGGTTTTGGTTCTGAAGGTTTATCTGAACTTGGAGATATGACTTTTAGGATTGAAAATGATGGTGGATACTATACCATAAGGGCATTAGATGGTTCCGGATCTGAATTAGGGTTCGTAGATCTTGACGATTCATATGCTTCTGATTGTGGAATCTTTGTTACTCATTCTGAAATTACAAATCCAGAAAAAGCATCTTTCGGCCCATTTCTTTATGATTTGGCGATAGAGTTAGGTACTTTGGTGGGATCGGGCGTAACGTCATCATCAAATCCAAGCGGACTTACCGCTACAGATTCGGAAAAAAGCAAATCTATGGCAATTAATGTTTGGACTTATTATTACGAGAGAAGAGCTGATATCACAAAATTTCCTTTAACTTGTGTTGCAATGCTAGATGGTAGATATATTTTGCACAAAGGAATGTACATTTTCCCAGATCACAAGCATTCGCACATGATAATTAATACTGTAAAACAAGGAGATAAATATTCTCACAAAGATCCTCCCAGTAATCTATTAACTAGGGTTAATGCGATTAACCACTTCTATTCAAAAGATCCAATTTTCTTAGATCAACTTAAGGCTATGGGCAAATTAGAAGACACTGCAAATGTACTAGAAGAAGGAGCAAGACAGTATGTCAAAAAAGGATAACAAATGGAGCCAGCCAACAGCACCACCTCCTCCCTTATTCACAGGGAAGAAGGAACGTGATCTTGTTAAGCAAGTCAATGACGAAATCATCGAAAGAGTCATTGGGCAAACCATTGCATATTATCCTATTGATTATAACACAACTGACTTCCATCCAATCTATGGAGAAGCAATTGAGAAGAACTTTCTTCCTCCAATCAGAGTCCAAGCGCTTATTGAATGGGAAGGAATTCAATCAGCATATACAGAGAAGATTGGAATCGATAAGCAATCAAGCATCACAATTCATTTCCACAAGAGAAGATTAACAGAAGATCAAGATCTATTTGTCAGAGAAGGAGACTTTGTTCTTTACGGAGACTTATTCTATCAGATTGTGACTCTTATGGAACCAAAAAGACTATATGGACAGATTGAGCATAGATTAGAGATCAGTGCTAAATGTGTAAGAGCAAGACAAGGGGTATTCAATGGCGAATAAATATGAAAATGGATTGAGCTTTCAGCCTTCAACAATTGAAACTATTGATATGGCAATGTACAAGTATATCACTGGACTAAACTTGCACACTAGCACCAATCAAGGATTCAAGCCGGTTCCAATTATATGGGTAGGCGCAGAAAGAACGTTTCAGATTAAAAATGATCTAACCTTAAGAGACAAAGAAGGGCTATTGTCGATTCCAATTATCACAATCGAAAGAAAAGAGATGACTAGAGATCCTACAAAAGCACCAATTCCAGCCAATATTCCTGATTATAAAGATGGTGGCTGGATTCCTGTAAGAAGAAGAATTGTCCAAGACAAAACAAACAATTTCAAGTCTGCACAAAATATTCAAAAATATGGTGGAAATGATGATGTGGGTATTGACGAAAAGTTTTTTAAACAAGAAAGAAAGTTTCCATCAAAAATTTCTCCAATGTTTGATACTCGCCCATTAAATGCTAAAGAAAAAGTTGTATATGAGACGATATATATTCCTATACCGGTATATGTCATGGTTAAGTATGAAGTACACATAAGAACAGAATACATGCAACAAATGAACCAATTAATTACTCCTTTTATCTCTGGGCAATCTAGGCTTGGTAGAAATAGTAAATACTTTACACTATCTCATGATAATCATTTATTTGAGGGTTTTATTGATAACACTTTTGCCAATGAAAATAATACTGCCAAATTAGATGAAGAAGAAAGAATATTTAATTCAACTTTAAACGTCGAAGTTTTAGGATATTTAATCGGCGCAAATGATAACGAAAACTCTAATATGGCAAAATCGTATGAAAGTATCGTAGATGTAAAAGTTTCGAGAGAAAGAGTAGCACTTTCTGATAAACACGATAGAACTAACAAGACTGGTACTGATCCTTTTTACAAAGAATAAAAATGATTTTGTATAAATTCCTTTGCATAAAATAATCACTATTTACTATGAAAGTTTTATAATAAAAACTATGACTGTTTTAACAAAGGAGAAAATGACATGTCAATTGATAAATTTAGATTTGTATCTCCCGGTGTTCAGATTGCCGAAATCGATCAATCTCGCAGAACTCGTCCTGCTGCAGAACCCGGCCCATTAATTATTGGACGATTCCAACGAGGCCCTACAATGCGCCCCGTAAAAGTAGACTCTTTGTTGGAGTTGTCAGAAATCTTTGGTGACGCAATTACTGGTAGAGAATCAGGAGATATTTCTCGTAATGGTAATTTCTCTGCACCTTCTTACGCAGCTTTTGCCGCTAATGCTTGGTTGGCTAATCAAGGTGGAGCCACTATTCTTCGTTTGGTTGGTAAACAATCGTCAACTGCTGAAGCTGGTTCAGGAGAAGCAGGCTGGAATGTGCCAACAAGTGGTACTGCTGGCGCTGGAAAAGGTGGAGCTTGGGGACTTTGGATTGTTCCTTCAGGCTCTGATGTTGCAACATTGACAGGCACTCTTGGTGCTGTTTTCTATTGTGAGGAAAATGTTGGTGTTGTTTTGTCTGGTACTCTAGGAAGTAGTGCAGATACAGGGCAAGCTGCCGGAACATTGGTTAAGTTTACAGATGGAAATTACAAAGCATTGGTAGTTAGCGGATCTGATGCGTCTTCTTCTGTTGAAAGTGCCCTAGAAACGTTTGCATTTAATTTCGATCCATCTTCTAGATTATTTGTAAGAAAAGTATTCAATACTACTCCCCACAATACAAATACTAGTGTTGTTGCCGCATCTGCAAATAATTCAGCGAAATATTGGCTTGGTGAAACTTTTGAAGATAATGTTCAAAAATTAATTGCCGATCAATTGACTGGTAGTACAATTTGGGCATTCACTGCGCCATTGGTTTCTGGTTCTAAATATTATGGAGATCACACCTATGATGCCCAACCTTCAAAAACTGGATGGATTATCGGACAAGATACTTCTGCCCTTACAGCATCATACAACCCAGAAAATATGCAAAAGCTTTTCCGCTTTGTTTCTTTAGAAGAAGCCGAATGGACACAAAGAAATTTGAAAATCTCTATTAGAAACATTCGTTTACCAAATGCTTCTTCTGATGCTAATCGATATGGGACTTTTGATGTTCAAATTCGCAATATGTCAGATACTGATGCTGCAATTCAGCCAGTTGAGTCTTATACTGGATTGAGCCTAAACCCTGCATCTCCAAATTATATTGCTGCTCGTATTGGTGATCAATATGCAGAGTGGAGCGATACAGAAAAACGATATCGTTATTTTGGAGCTCATCCAAACATGTCCAAATATATTCGTGTTGAGATGGCATCAGAAGTTGATGAAGGATCTGTAACAGAAGAATTGGTACCATTTGGCTTTTTTGGAGCACCTAAGCCTGGATCTGTGACAATTACCAATAAAGGCTCCGATGGCGATGGAGATACCGCTTGGCTGCAGTCTTGCAGTGCATCCGCTTTTGTGGTTGATGGTAACAATCTTGCTGCAAGAACAGCAGACTGTATTTTTATTAGTGGTGCCATTTCTTCTAGTATGACTGTCAAATATGAATGGCCTTCTTTAAAGTTGGTTGGATCATCTTCATTATCTAGCTTGTCAGATCCTACAGATCGTTATTTTGGAATTGATTTCACAAGACAAGGTAGTTCTGTTGTTTTCGATAGCAGCTTTTATGATGTAAGCAAAGCAATGGCTAAAGATATTTCAAGCGATAATTGGGATAAATCAGGAGATATGGAACATTCTTTTGTTTTCTCTTTGGATGATGTTTCTGGTGCAATCGATGCCACACGTCCTGAAACTGGATATATCTATGTATCTGGCTCTAGAGCACTAGGTACTTCTTGGACTGCCGTATCAGGTACTGAAGCAATTATCAATGCTGGGTATGATAAATTTACAATGAATTTATATGGCGGCTTTGATGGACTTGATGTAACTGAAATGGAACCATTGATTAATAATCGTTCTGGAGTTATTGGCTCTACTGCTGCTACTTCTTATGAGAAATATACTCTAATGAGAGCAGTTGATACCGTAGCTGATCCTGAATTGGTTGATATGAATCTTTTGGCTATTCCCGGTGTAACTGATGCTGGAATTACAGATCATATGATTTATACTTGTGAAAGACGTAGAGATGCTATGGCTGTCATCGATATTCCTAAAGCGTATACCCCACGCCACGAATCAAGCACAGCGTCAGAATCTTCCAGAAATGGAGTATCTAGTGGAAATACAGTAGCGGAAGCAGTTAACGCCATCAAACAAAAAGGCTATAATTCTTCCTATGCAGCCACTTATTATCCTTGGGTACAAGTTCGTGCTCCTATCACTGGATTGCCTACTTGGTGTCCACCTTCTGTAGTTGCTCTTGGTGCTATGGCATATGGACAAGCAACACAAGCAGTATGGTTTGCTCCTGCAGGCTTCACTAGAGGTGGATTGTCTGAAGGGCGTGGTGGCTTGCCAGTTGTAGCAGTGTCTCAAAGATTGTCTTCGAAGAATCGTGACTCTCTTTATGAAAATAACATCAATCCTATCGCTCAATTTCCAGCAGAAGGTATTGTAATTTTCGGACAAAAAACACTTCAAGCAACTCCATCTGCTTTGGATCGCATCAATGTTCGAAGAATGATGATTTATATCAAGAAGAGAATTTCTAATATTGCTGCTAGATTGGTATTCCAGCCAAACATCACTCAAACTTGGGGTAGATTTAACTCACAAGTTGTTCCTTTCTTGGAATCAGTGAAGGCTGGTTATGGCTTGGAAGACTTTAAAGTCGTTCTTGACACAACTACTACTACTGCCGATCTTATTGATAGAAACACTATGTATGCTAAAATCTATGTAAAACCAACTAAAGCAGTTGAGTTTATTGCAATCGATTTTGTCGTAACAAGCCAAGGTGCATCATTCGATGACTAATGGATAAAAAAATAGTGAGGGCAAGTGTTGTTTAAATTTGCCCTCACTATTTACTATGAAACGAATTTATTTGGAGGATTTATAAATGGCTTTTTGGAATGAAAAAATAGTAGAACCTAAACGTAAGTTTAGATGGGAACTGCTAATTGATGGTATACCAGCTTGGACTATCAAGAAAGTTAACCGCCCCAGTTATGAGGTGGCTGAAGCTGAACACAAATTTATTAATCATACGTTTTATTTTCCGGGACGTGTTACATATAACACCGTTTCTTTCACAATTGTAGATGTTGCAAATCCAGACGCAGCAGAAACTTTGAAGCAAATGCTTTATGCTTCAGGTTATGCCTTGCCTAAAGACGTACAACAAGCGACACAAACTATTACCAAACAAGCAGGAATCACAGCTCTTGGGGATGTTGTTATTTGTATGTTTGGCGGTGGTGGTATTGCTGATCCATCACAACCTAATACTCGCCCAGGTACAGACTCATTCGGTGCTGGTGGTGGCGTGGTAGCTGATAGTGGTGCCAATGGCTATAATGACGAAGGAACAATTTTGGAATCTTGGAAATTATATAATGCTTGGATTAAAAAGATCGAGTTTAGTGAATTAGATTATGATGGAGATGATTTAGCAGAAATTACTATTGAACTTCGTTATGATTTTGCTGAATTGAACGGCACAGATGCAGTTGTACCGGGCACACTTAATGTTGATCCTGCTAGAAAACCAACTATGGGATATGGACAGCCTGTAGGTGATGTACCGGCAAGACAAGACTAATAATTACATTCTCTTTGGAGGTTAAATGAGAAATAACGACGAGAGAACAGGGGCTGTTGAACAACCTAACAGCCCTGCCCCTTCTCTACCACAAATGGGGCAAACGGGATTGAACTTTGTTTCACCAACAGAATTTGTTGAGATTCCGTCAAAAGGTAAGTTCTATCCATCTGGACATCCGCTACATGGAGTGGAAGCAGTTGAGATTAGACACATGACAGCGAAAGAAGAAGATATTCTTTCATCGAAAACTCTGCTGAAACAAGGAGTTGCAATTGATCGCTTCTTGGAATCTGTATTAGTAGACAAGAGAATTACATCTGATCAACTTTTAGTTGGAGATAAAAATGCTCTTATTATCGCTGCAAGAATTTCTGGATATGGAAATGAATATAGTACTGCCGTGACTTGTCCGAACTGTACATCCCAGAACAAATGTGATATTGATTTGCTTGAAGCTAAGGATTCATATGACGGATCATATGAAGAATCTGATGGAATTACTGGGCCGAATGAATTTGGATATTATTATATTACCCTTCCAGTGACAAAGGCTGTATTTGAAGTCAGACTTATGACTGGTAGAGAAGAAAAAGCATTTGCAAAAAGATTAGAACAACGTAGAAAAAGAAGGCAAGCAGAAGCAATGCTGACAGATCAATTTAAAACGTTTACTAATTCAATCAATGGTGTAGGAGATCTAAAGCAAGTTTTTAGATTTATCGACAATCTTCCTGTTAGAGATTCTAAGTTTCTTCGTGATTCTTATATGAAAATCTCCCCTGCTCTTAATTTAAAGCATGATTTTGAATGCAGAGAGTGTGGATATGAACAGGAGGTTGAAGTGCCTATATCGGCACAGTTTTTTTGGCCTGACATCTGAGTACATGGAACAAGTCTATGAGCAGTTTTTTCTTCTGAAATATTATGGAGGATGGAGTTTCATAGAGGCATATAGCCTTCCAGTTTCTTTGAGGACTTGGTTTCTAGAAAGATTGACTAAACAAATCAAAGATGAAGCAGAAGCCAATAAAAAAGCTATGCAAAAAGCCAAAAGGAAGTAAAGCGGAGATGAAAGTCTCTGCTTTCTTTGTATATACACTATTTATGATAAGGAATTTTGGGCTAATATATGGATAAATTTGAATTTGATTTTGCTAATAAGCTTAATGAAGGCTTTATAGGTACTTTTGGGATTACTCTCAAAAAACTTATGACAAAAATGTTTGGTGGAGAAAAGGTTCCAATTATCGTTAAAGGAACCACTCCAGAAATCAGAGCATTTGCTAAGGCTCTAGTGCACGAAAAAGATTATTATAAAGTATATACAAAATATGGACTCAATGATCCTAAAACATATCGTTCAAAGTATCGCCTCAAGCGAGCAATACACGATTTCGAGAGAAAGACGGGCATGAAGTGGCCGCTTAAGTTTAGATAAGGGGATATTAAGACATGAATGACGCATTATTAAAAGCATTAAAAAGGGTAATTGATAATTCTTCTATGGGTGATGACGAAAAAGAAGCACTTAAGACAGAATTAGAAAACTCTTCATCAAAATCTAAAGAAGAGCAAGAAAAAGCCGCGAATAATGCAAAAAAGAATGCTGGCGAACTAATGAATGCCATCACTGCCTATAATAAAGTTATTGAAGAATCTATCTATAAGGTTGATAAAGCCAGGCAAGCAGAGATTAGTACTCTTAAAGAAGAAATGAAAGCTAAAATAGAAGCTGGAACGATATCTGAACAAGAATTATTAATACAAAAAGAGAGAATCGCAAGATTACAGGTTGAAGCAGAGGCAGCAAAAAGAGCAGGAAATGCATTTAAAAGATTTTTGGATAATCAAGGATTTGGAAAAAATCTAGAAGACTCTTTTACAGGAAAAATGCTTCTTTCTGGAGGTAAAGGATTTGCGAATCTTGCAGAAGAAATGAAAAGAGCATTACAGCCTCAAGCTTTATTTGCTTCTGGACTTCTCCAGATGGAAAAAGCGACAATGCAGTTGTTTACTGCTTTCGATTCTGCTCAGGCTAATTTATCAAAAGTTACTGCAACAACTGGGCAGTATAATGATATGCTTTATGACATGCAAGAGTCAAATAAAACTTTTGGTGTAGATGCAAATACTGCTAGCGAAGCAATTGGAAGTATGCATAAAAATCTTTCTAGCTTTAATCAAATGAGCGCCCAAACTCAACAAGCACTGGCTACAACTACAGCCAGAATGAAAGTACTAGGAGTTGATACAGAAACTGGGGCAAAACAATTCGATAATATGATCCAAGGCATGGGAATGACAACAGTAATGGCTAATAATGCAAGTCTTGAATTGGTTAATTTAGGAGATGCAATTGGAGTTTCTGCTGACATTATATCAAACCAATTCAATCAAGCCTCTGCAGAGCTAGCTAAATACGGCACAGACGCCATTAAGGTATTCAAGGGTATGTCAGCAGCAGCAAAAGCCACAGGTGTCGAAATGAACACCCTAATGTCTATAACAAAGCAATACGATACATTTGAAGGTGCTGCAACAGCAGCAGGTAAGCTAAATGCTATACTTGGTGGTGGTGTTGTCAATTCTATGGATCTTCTCAATGCCACAGAAGACGAGAGAATAAGGCTGCTTATTAAATCAATCGAACTTTCTGGAAAGAATTATGAGAATTTGAATCGATTTGAAAAGCAGGCGATTGCTTCTGCAGCAGGTATTTCTGATATGGCTGAGGCAAACAAGATCTTGAGTATGTCCACTAATGCTTATGATGATATGCAAGCAAAAGCAAGCGGAGCAAATGCAGAGGCAGCTAAGTTGGAAGAAAGGGCGCAAGCAGCTCAAACATTTCAACAAAAAATGACACAAATTGGACAAGCTTTTGCTGTTGCGTTTATGCCAGTTTTGGACTTTATGCATGGGTTTGCAAACTTAATTTTAGAACTTAATGATTTAACAGGAGGATATTTCATTCCTGTAATGGTTGGGCTCGCTGGTGTTCTTGCACTTGTTTGGAAAGCCGGATCAGTAAACAATGCCATTCTTAAAGCACAAAGTGCAATAATGGCGACACAAACTTTTGTTGTAAATACATTAGCAGCAGCAAAAACTATGTATGCTGGGCGTGAGCAGTTTTTAACTTCGGTTAAGGCTGCAGGTAGTCTTCAAGATAAAATGAACATTGCTTTGGATTATATGGGAGTAACCTCGACTGTTGCAAAAACAGTGGCGACAGAAGGAGAAGCAGTTGCTGCGTCAACAGCAACAGTAGCAAATGCTGGTTTGGCAACTTCTTTGACTGCATTGATCGGCCCATTGATACCTTTGACTCCGCTCATCGCAGGATTAGGAATGGCAATGTTAGGATTAGGCTTGGCAATTGCAGCACCTTTTATTGCATTGGCAGTAATCACATTAGCTTTAAGGGATGTATTCATCGCAATGCTTGAAGCTCCAAAAGCAATTGATGCAGCAATAGTTGGAATAATGAAATTTGCTGTTGCCGGAACTGCAGCAATAATAATATTGTCAACTGGAATTCTTATTGCTGCAGCGATGCTTTCTGGCGCTGCTCCTATGATGCTAATGATCGCACCAGCGTTGGCAGCATTTGCAGGAGCGATGCTTATTGCTGCAATTGCATTTTATGTTGGTGGTATGGCTCTAGGAGTATTTGCAGAAGGCTTGGCAGCATTTGGGGATGTTAGTTGGGAAGCATTGGCTATAGCTACAGTGTCATTGGTTCTTTTTGCATTAGGTATGATACAGTTTGCCCCTATGTTATCTCTTGCAATGGCGTTGGTTGGGGTTCCTTTGTTGATATTCGGTATTGCGTTGAAACTTTTTGCAGAAGGCTTAGTTGAGTTCAACAATGTTGGATGGGAAGCTATGGCAAAAGCCACTCTTTCTTTGGCAGTTTTTGCCATAGCGTTGATTCTGTTGGCGCCCGTATTAGGAATAGCTGCAGCAGTAGTTGGAATTCCACTAATGGCATTGGGGCTGGGATTGTTGCTTTTTGCTAAAGGCTTAGCTGAATTCAACAAAGTTGGATGGACAGAAATCGGCTTTGCTCTTTTAAGTTTAACTTTATTAGGTTTAGGTATAACGGCACTTACAGTACCATTAGGAATCGGAGCATCAATCGTTGGATTGTCTTTGTTGGCTTTTGGACTTGGGCTTATTGTTTTTGCCAAAGCTCTTCAACAGTTCAATAAGATTGGATTTGCAGAGATATTTAAAGCAGTACTTGCTCTTGGGTTATTGGCTGTGGCTTTAATTCCAATCACTGCTACACTAGGAACAATTGGCTTTGTTTTGCCTTTATCTTTGGCTGCAATTGCTTTTGGGCTTGGAGCCTTGGGCATAGGTTTAAGGCAATTCAATGAAGTTGGAATAGATGCGATATTCAAATCTATAACTGCATTAGTACTTTTATCCGTAGCCTTATCATTCCTAGTGGGCGCTGGATGGCTTCAGGTAGCTGCTGCAGGATTTTTATTACTTGGAATGAGTTTGATTGTATTCGGTGCAGGAATAATGTCCGTAGGAGCAGGGCTAGATGTCCTTGCAGGAGCTTTTAATAAGTTCCAAGGGGTAACACACCTTTTTGAAATCTTAATGGAATCTGGGGTAGAATCCATTAGCGTATTATACCAAATGGCAGAAGCCCTTCAAAGTATTGCTCTGGCTTTGTTCTTTTTGCCAGAATCTAAAGTAATAGGAGTCGGATATATGTTTGAAGGATTAGCGGACGCTTCAAATGCAATTAGTGCTTTGAGTCCGGCAGCAATTAATCTAGGAAAAGACGTTGTTACTGTTGCTGGAGAATATGCCGAAGTTCAGTCAAAAATGAAATCAGCAGATCAGGACTCTTTTGTACAGGCACTAAAGAGTGCTTTAGGAATCGGAGCGCAAAATCAAGGAAAAGGAAAAGATATTGTCATACAATTGAATGGCAGAGAGCTTGGTAGAGCTGTTGATGCAGAATTAAATAAAAGGCATAGTTTAAGAACTGACTAATTATAATATAGGAGATTTGTACAATGGGTAAAAACCAAACACCAGATCATATAGGGCTAGACGGCTGGGTTACGCCAGAAATGTCGCAATTAGGAAGAGAATTCATCCAAAATGATCCTGCGACGAAACTTGCTCAGAATAAAGGGCAAAAAATTGAAATATTGCATATACCCTCAGGACAGTCTGTGGTATTTAAGGCTTATATTACGGACTATCAAGACAAATACGATTCTGAATGGAATTCGACTGATGTTTATGGTAGAATGGATCCAATTCATCAATTCCAAGGTACAAAAAGAGTAATTTCTTTAGATTGGGAGGTTCCTTCGCTATCTAGAGATGAAGCAAAATTGCACCATGATAAGTGTTCTTTATTGTTTTCTATGCTTTACCCAAGTTACAATAGTGCAAATCCATCAAGTGCGACGCAAATATCTACAGCGCCAATATTTAAAGTTAAATTTGGTAATTTAATCAAAGATCCTAATATCAGTACAGATGGTGGAACTGTCGAAGATTCAGGACTTGTTGGATCAATTTCTGGATTTACTTATTCTCCTGATGTTGATTCGGGATTTATCGATGAAGGGTATTTAGGAACTTTATATCCAAAATTGATAAAATTGTCAATGGAATATACTGTTTTTCACACAAATGGATTAGGATGGAATGGTACTAAGAAAAGAACATTAGGCTTTCCATATGGATTAAGCGAAGCAGCAAGACAAGCTTTAGAAACTGAGTCACGATCAGGAATTCAATCTTCATCAGGCATTGCTGAAGAAGATGCGGCGAATCAAGAGGAGATCTTAAAATAATGAGCAGATTTGGTACAAGAGGGATAAAAGTCAATAGGGATGAACTTTATAATGAGATAAGAGAAGAGAGAGACGTAAATTATATAAGACATTATGTTACTCCAAATTTTCAATATCCTACGCCTGAAAACATAAAGGAATTTATAGTAGAAAAACATTTTTGGAAAGCAGGAGATAAATTTTATAAGTTAGCTCATGAATATTATGGAGACTCTAAGCTTTGGTGGGTGATTGCGTGGTATAATAAAACGCCAACAGAATCTCATGTTGAATTAGGAAAAGTTTTGTCTATACCAAAACCAATTCAAAAAGTATTAAGATATTTGGGGAACACGTAATGGCAGATTCCAGATTCTCAGAACAGTGCATTCTGATAGACTATATCGATCTTATAGCCCTCACAGGCTTTATGACTAATTTACAAGGCTATAGCAACTTTAAAATCATAGACTGCGATTCAAATAAGGGTGGCGGAGCATATAATATCATTTCTAAATTAACTTCGAATGACGGAGTAGACGATTTTCTCAATTTGCCTCCTTCTGCTTTGGCTACTTTGATACCAAAAATTAAGTTATTTAAGGAAGTCTATAAGGGAAATAGAATAACTGGTAAGCCATCAGATTTGGTTGAGTTCGTTTTTGAAGATTTTTATAGTAAAAGAAATATAGATGATATATTTGGGACGACTAGTTTCAAAAGAGTTGGTGGTGCTGGACTTTCTGAAGTAAGCTGGGTTTTAAACGGTAAGAACCCTGCTGAGGCAGGAAAAGTGCTTGAAGCTACTTTGAAATTTGAATTCCAAACTGTTGCAGATTTGCTCGGAGACAGATTTGATCCAGCAACTGGTGGTATCGTTGGAGCTGGATCACTTGAAGGCGGTATTGATTATAATTATACAGCAAATTTTGTTGATCTAATCTTACATCCTCCAGGCAGAACAGATAATTTTAATAAAAGAGCAGAACAAGCCAAGGAAAGAGGAGAATATGTACCTCTTTTTTATAGAATTCGAATGGATGTTGGATGGGCAATTCCTGATTTGGTTGATGGCACACTTCCCGGACTGACATTAGCTGAGACACAAAGAATAAAATCAGAACTTAGTAGACAAAACATGTCTATGATATTAAACTTGGTTAGCCATGAATTTGATATATCAGAAAATGGAAAAATATCTTTAACAGTAAATTATAATGGAGCTTTAGAAGCATCAATGAACTCAAATCATGCTAATGTTTTAAATCAATTTTTGAGATATAACTTAGGCGATGAAGCAGACAAGAAAGAAGAAATAGAAGATTTGAGAGGAAAAATTAATGAATTAGACGAATACATCAAATGCTTAAATATTAGTAATCCAAGAGAGGAAGATGTCGAACTTTATGAACAGTGGAAAACTGAAATTCAGACTGAATTTGATTCAAAGACTGATAATTTTGACGAGAGACAGGACAGAAAGAGAGCAGGATCGTATAAAGAGTTTTTATCAATGATCAATAAAGAAGTCAATACTTTAGTTGTGTCTGAAGAAGAAATAGAAGAATGGCAAAATTCAATTGATAAAGGGCTGCCGCGTCCAAAACTTAGTGGATATAGTGACTTGATGAATCAAGACTATCTTAGAGAACAAGCAAAGCAACAAAGCGGAGGCTTCAGTGCTTTTGCTATGGCAGTGTTGGATTGGGCAACAGGAGCTCCTCCAAAGCCCGGACAAGGAGAAAACGCAGATTTAGCAAATGAGACAATTAGCGAAGCAGTAGAAAATCCAGATCAAGTAGAGTCAACCATTGAAGAATTTAAAGACGGTGCTCAGGATCCAGAAAAAGGATACATACAATTTTTCTATTTAGGTGATATTATTGCTGCAGCCGCAGAAACAATGAAGCCAATTAATAATCCAATGGCTGGTGATGATACTTTTATTCTAGGCCCGGTAGTCATTACGCACCCAAGAACTGGCGATAAGATACACTGTAATTTAGCAGATTTGCCAATTTCTTATAACGAATTTCAAACTTTCTTTTTTGAAACTATAGTTAGAAAACAACTTACATCATATTCTATTAGTCAGTTTCTCAGAGATATAATGGAGAGATTTGTTAAGAGAATATTACAGCCTTCAAATTGTTTTCCTAATAATAGACAATCTAGATCAATTGATGTGGCATTGACAAACTTTGCAATATCAAAAAAATTATCAGTTGCAAAAGGAATTAGAAATTATTCAATGTTGCCAAGCGATTTACCTCCAAAGCCTGCCGATAATCCAGAAAATATTAAGAAATTATCTGAATGGTATTCTAATAAATGGAATGCAGAAAAACCCGGTAGACTTTATATAGAGTCAATCACAGAACAAGAGCTTCAAGAGTTGACTATTGTTGAGTCAGGTGATCCGGTTGTCAACTGTCTTATGTTTTATATGAATTCTTATCTTGCTTCTGAGCTGGTTGGGGATATTGCATTTGACAGAAAAAATGGCATATATCATTTTTGGCTTGGTGCCGATACGGGCATTGTAAAATCGATTGAATACTCTAGGACAGATACAGAAGGACTGAGAGAAGCGAGACAATCAGAAGCAGGTAATTTGGGACAAATTAGAGATGTATATGATGCGAATGTGAAATTGGTTGGCAACTCTTTATTTCTGCCGGGAATGAAGATATTTTTACATCCCCCAATGGCATTTGGAGATCCAACTGCAGATGGCTACGATCCAAATGGCGAAAGACTTCCTGACTCTATTCCCAGCGGATATCCTTCTATGGCTAACCTTTTGGGAATTGGTGGGTATTATGATATTATTACTGTAGAGTCTGGTATTTCTAGGAGTGGACAGTACGAAACAACTTTGACTTGTAAATTTGCACAATCTGGAGGAAAGCAAATATCAGAAACTGCAAAATGCGATAAGACAATTAGTCTACCAGATGGATATGGATCTATTGGTTACCAATTTGATAAATTTGTCAAAGGTGTCAGCGATACTTTTGATATGGATAATCCTGATAACCCTTTAACTCAGTTTATGAGAAATACACCGGACTGGGATTAAATTAGGAGAATATTATGCTACCAAACAGAGGACAATATAAATTAAAAGGTGCAATTGCTGCAAAACTAGATAAAAGATTTCGTGATGCACTAGATAATCCGGAAAAATTGACTGATGATCAGATTAACAGTATTATCGAAAATGCAGTCAAAAACTATAATAAAGACGATGAAAATTTAGAACCATTTAATACATTGGTGATACCATCTGGAAATAACCAAAAATCAACAAAAGATCTTTATTATCACAAAAAATACTATTATAATTTAGCATGGCCGCAACCTGCGGCTAGTGATCGAGATCCAATTTATGGAGAAGAGGTGGATATCAATGAACAATATCAAGGCGAGTCTCGATATGTTTTTGGTAGATTTCAGTACATCGATATGTATCATGATAAAACCTTTTATGGCAGAATAGATACTCATAATCGCCCAATTTACCCATCAGAAAAGTTTTTAAAATTAGTTTCAGGCACAAACGATGTGTTTCTTTTGGATTTTGTTTGTGACGCTTTAAATGACATGATAGATAAAATCGAAAAGTTGAAAGATATAGGTAAGTTAACAGAAAAAAGCATATATTATGATTTTAAAATCTCGAAAGGTTGGGAAGATATGATCGCTGATCATCATAAGACTATGGAAGCGATATTTCAAGCTTTTGTTAGTAACTTTGCAAATTACGGCTCAAAGGCAATAAAAGACTTTAATGACTTTAAGAGGCTGTTTGTTTCTTTTTTGGGCGGATATCTTAAAAGGTATCCTATTAGTAGAAGTAACTTACAACTAACATATGCAACTAGTCCAAGAATTAGTGGCACAATATTTGAAATTGATAGTCAAAGCTTTGATGCCGATGAGATTAAGTATAAAAAATATATATTAGATGAAAATTTTATTCATATACAAAGAATTGCTAATCTTTATGGGTTTATGGTAGATAAAAATGCTCCTTGGAGATTTATCGCAGATCTTGAATCTCCGCAAATGAAAGCAAGAATGCAGGAAAAAGGCTTTAGAACACTTCAAGAAATGTTTGACAATAGATTTTATCAAACTCATTTATTTGAAGCGAATTCATTGAGAAAATATTTTGTTTCTTATTATGATTCTTATGTAAATTCTTTCCCGTACTACACAGATACTAAAAAGTGTGGAACTGGCTCTAAGTCAAAACTAAAATATAGAAAAAAAAGAAATAATGCTGAATTTTCTGATGAAAAATTACTAGAACTGTATCTTTTCATTAGAGCCAAAGAAGCCAGAAAAGAATGGACACAAGAAGAGTTTGATCATGCCACCGAAGAGGCGATCAGAGTCTATGAACATTATAGCTTGAAAGATAGCCTTAATCATATTCTAGATAAAACAACGGTAATATATGGTGATGGCGCTAATCCCGGAGTAAGAACCAAAAAAGAAGAAAATTATAGAATATATTCAAATCATCAATCGTATATGTATAGAGGAACATTCACAATCAAACTATAGGAGGTAATATGCTCTTTCAAACTCTAGACGACAAGTCGGAGTGTGTCGGTGTATATTTCGATGGAGAATTATGCTTTAATGACATTCCAAGTACTCTCACAAAGACTTGGAATTATTCTAATTTTCTATATGATATGCAAATCGAATACGCTCAACTCTATGTCAACGGAAAAAGCCTTAACGAAGTTTGTCCTTCCCACTTGTTAGAAGAATGGGAAAGAGTAACTAACAGACTTAAGGCTTTTATTCGTTCAAATCAATTAGCAAAAGTTAATCTAGTTGAGAATTGCTTTTTTGACTTAACACCAGAAAGGTTTCTCAAAGAGTATTGCAACATTAAAAATCAAATATGCGATTGGGTATTTCAAAAATATTCACGCCCAGAAAACTATGATCACTTGCTTCAAGTACAGCAGGTGCTATCAGATATAAAGTATCGAAAAGTCAATTTTGATCCAAAACCTTTACAAGATTATTGGACAGACACAAAAGCAAAACTTCTTTACACAAAATTTATAAGCACAGATGCCTATTGCGACTATAATTTATTCGGCTCAAAAACCGGTAGATTAAGTCTTTCAGGCAATTCCCTACCTTTGATGAATATGAAAAAGGAATATAGGGCTTGTATCAATCCTAATAACGATTTCTTTATTGAGTTAGATTATAATGCAGCAGAAGCAAGAGTCGTACTTGCTCTACTCGGATTAGATCAGCCTAATGAGGATATACACGACTATAACGCAAAAAATCTCTATCACAGCACACGGGCAGAGGCTAAGAAAAGATTCTTCGCATGGTTGTATAATCCTAATTCAGACGATACAGTCTCTAGTGGGCAGTATGATAGAGATTTAATCTTGGGCAGATACTATTCTTACGATTCAGTAACGAATTTATTCAAAAGAAAAATTCAATGTGATGATTTTCATGCTTTTAATTATCTTATTCAAAGTACTTGTGCTGATATGGTGCTTGATAGAATGGTGGCAATCTACAAACTCTTAAAGGGCAGAAAGAGTTATGTAGCATTCACACTTCATGATAGTGTTATTTTGGACTTCGCTTCAGAAGATAAGGAACTTATAAAGCCGATCATCGAAGAATACAGAAATACTAAATTGGGCAGATTTATGACTACTGTTTCAGCAGGAAAGGATTTATATAATTTAAAGAATATTAATATATAAAAAATATAATATATTATATAAAATAATTAAAAAATAAGTAAAATATAACTAAAATTATTAGAAACAAGGAGATAAGAACTAAAATGAATATAATAGGATTAGGAAAAGCAGGATGTAAGATAGCAGATCTATTCAAAGAATATCCTCAGTATAATGTCTTTTTACTTGACTCAGATGATAAGTATAAGAGAAAGAAGAATTGTTTTTACATACCTCCTCAGCAAACAGCAGAACTTTATGATGCAAATGCAATAAATTTAGCAAAACTTGTAGAGTCGCTTGATGAAGATGAGGAGGTGTATTTTATTGTCTGCGGTTCAGGAAAGATATCAGCATGTTCTCTTTGGATATTGGAGCAGATATCTCACAGAAAGGTGACAATTGTATATGTAAAGCCAGATATCTCTTCTTTAGATAACAAATCTGTGCTTAGGAATAGAGCACATTTTCACATCCTTCAGGAATATACCAGATCTGGTGTTTTTGAGAAGATGTTGATATTCGATAATAGCAAGATGTCAGATATCATTGGGAAGACGTCAATATTAAATTTCTACCCTAAGATTAATAGATTAGTAGCCACTTCTATCCATTGGTACAACATCTACATGAACACAGAACCAGTGTTTGACACATTCAGAGAGAAATATGTCAGTTCAAGAATAGGAACTTTCAGCATCGTAAATATCGATAATGAGCAAGTCATAGATTGTCAGGAGATAAATAATTCAAATCAAATTGAATATTTCTTTGGCGTCAATCGTATAAGAATAGAGAACGATGAAGAGTTGTTTGACAAATTGACAAGCATCTCATCTTCCGACTCAGAAGAGTCTATTTCTTTTGGAGTCTATCCGACTGATCTAGAAGAAGGCTTTTCATTCGCTTTGAAAACATCATCTGAAATTCAATCTGAATAAAATGCTGCTCTCAAGCGTATAGAATATGTCAACGCAAGGAGATAAAATGACAAACATCAAATATTATCGTGGAACATTCTCAAAATCAAATGGAGAGATCCGCACTATGTTCTTTGTTCGTACAGAGGACTTGCCATCTACATTCGTAGAGAACAATACTAAAGGAACAGGTAAAGCACGTAATCTTAAAGAAGGCTTAGAAACCGTATGGGATCTTCAGGCTCAGGGATGGCGTACTTTTAATTGGCGTACTGCCAATACTGAAGAAATTGTTTCTTTTGAAGCAAATGAAGAAATTTTGAATAATTTCAACAACACAATCGTATAATACAATAGAGGGATGAAAGATCATTCATCTCTACTTTAGACAAAAAGTCAAAATTAAACAAAGGAGAAATATTATGGCTATTGATTTTAACAAAATGAAGCAAAAACTAAACGCATTGCAAGGAAATGACAATGGAAACTCAACTCAAAACACATTTTGGAAACCACAAGACGGCGATCAAACAATTCGCATTGTTTGTCCCGAAGATGGCGATCCGTTCAAGCAATATTACTTTCATTATAATGTAGGTAAGAATCCCGGATTTTTGTGTCCTAAGAAGATGCACGGTAAAGACTGCCCTGTTTGCAACTTTGCTTGGAGCACTTATAATGATGCAAAAGCAGCAGGTGATACTGAAACTCTCAAGTTCTGTAAAACTCTGTTTGCCAAGGAACGCTTTTTCTCACCTGTTGTAGTTCGAGGTGAAGAGGATCAAGGTATTAAATTGTGGGGCTATGGAAAAACGGCTTATGGCGAAATGATTGGGCTGGTAACTAATCCCGACTATGGTGATATTACTGATGTTGATGGCGGAACTGATCTGACTATTAACTACGGTAAGCCACCCGGAGCACAGTTCCCAGTAACTAAAATCACTCCACGCCGTCGTCCTAGTGCTTTGGCTGAAACCTCTGAAGATATTGTCCGTATTATGGATTCAATGCCTTCATTCACAGAGAATTTCAATTCAAAAACTACAGAAGAAATCGAAACAATGCTTTCTGACTTCTTGAATGCCGAAGCAGGCTCATCAACTACTGATAACTCAACTGGAACAGTTCAATATTCCAACACAGAGACATCAGACGTAGATGCAGCATTTAAAGAGTTGTTATCGTAATTATCTCCTATAGATAATGGGAGTTTGACAGTTCTCTCCAAAAACTGTCACCTTATAGAAGTATTATTTATTATCCTTATATTATCTGATATCTTCTTTTTCGTTCCGCAGGGAGGCATGGGATTACAGATGCCTCATTTTACAAACAATGGAGAAACGATGGCTCGCAAAGCAAAGATTAAGTCCGGAAACGGCAAACTGTCTTTTAAAGACAAACTAAAGATGATTAATAAATTGGCAGGTGGTGATGTAGCACACGATCTGACAGAAGAAAACCCAACAGATGTATATGATTGGATCCCAACCTCTTCAACTTGGTTGGACTCTATTATCTGCAGAGGACAGAAAGCAGGTATTCCTGTTGGTAGAATTACAGAATTAGCAGGACTGAGTGGAACAGGAAAGTCTTATATGGCTGCTCAGATCTCTGGTAATGCACAGAAAAAAGGCTACAACGTTTATTATTTCGATTCCGAGTCGGCAATTAGTTCTGATTTCCTTGAAAAGTGTGGTTGTGTTTTAGAAGAGTCAGAAGATTATGGAGACTTTGTATATATTCAGGCTCAGAATGTCGAGTTTGTTCTTGAGACTATTGAAACAATCTTGGCATCAGGAGAAGAGAATAATCTGTTTGTGTGGGATTCCTTGGCTCTTACTCCTGCTATTGCTGACTTAGAATCGGATTTTAATCCTCAGAGTACGATGGCAGTAAAGCCTCGTATCCTGTCGAAAGGTTTGGCTAAACTACTGCAGCCAATCTCTAATTCCAACTCCGCTTTGCTGGTATTGAATCAGTTGAAAGATAACATCACTCGATCACCTGCTGAAGCACTTACTACGCCTTATTTCACTCCCGGTGGAAAAGCACTAATCTATTCATATTCCCTCCGTATTTGGCTTACAGGGAGAAAAGCAAAGGCATCCTTTGTTACAGATGATAAGGGCTATAGGATTGGTTCCGAAGTAAAATGTAAATTAGAAAAGTCACGCTTTGGAACGCACGGACGTATGTGTAACTTCAAGATCCTATGGGGTGACGAAGTAGGTATTCAAGATGAAGAATCTTGGTTTGATGCTATTGCTCCTTCTGAATATATCAGCAATAGTGGGGCTTGGTTTAATCTTAAGAAAGATGATTTCGAGAGAAAGTTTCAGAAAGGAAAGTTTGCTGATATGGCTAGAGAAGATCAAGAATTTAGAAAAGTTATTTTGGACATCATTGATGAAGAAGTCATCATGAAGTTTGATAAAAGATTGGGTGAGGCATCCCAGTATTACGAAGAAAATGATGAATAGAAACGTAATATAAAATGACTCCTTTGTTTGTGTTGTGGCTCCCTATCATTAATTTGGTAGGGAGTTTTTTTTGAATATACTTTAATTTTAATCGTATAATATATGTGGAGGGATTATGAAAAAAATTTTAATTATTGATGCACTTAATATGTTTTTTAGGTGCTATGCAAGGGATCCAAGTATTAGCATTCAAGGAAACCCTGCAGGCGGCTGTGTAGGCTTTCTAAAGAGTTTGCAGAAGTCTATAAGGCTAACTAACCCTGACGATGTTGTAATCGTTTGGGATGGCGGTGGAGGCTCTAGAAAGCGTCGCCAAATCAATGCTAATTATAAAGCAGGAAGAAAGGTTGTACATCTTCCAAAAGATATGGGACTTGACTTTTCAAAACAAGAAGAGCAAGACAATAAAATATGGCAACAGTCTAGGTTATTAGAATATCTAGATCATTTACCTATTTGTCAATTTATGTTTGAAGATGTTGAAGCAGATGATATCATCTCAGCAATTGTTCAATCAAAAGCAGCGGCAAATGATCAAAAAATCATTTTGTCAAATGATAAAGACTTTATGCAGCTATGTGATGACAAGACGATATTGATGCGCCCTGCCAAAAAGCCTTGGGAAATATTGAATGTAAAAAGAATTCTAGAAGAATATGGCATTCATCCAAATAATATGGCATTAGCAAGGGCTATAGTTGGCGATCCATCAGATAATCTTCCGGGAGTACCGGGGCTTGGATTTGGGCGAGTAGTCAAATTCTTTCCTTTCCTCTCTGAAGAAAGAGAATTCAATATCCAAGATCTATTTAATGCAAGTAGAAATCTTCTCTTAGAAAAGAAGAGTAAATACCTATCAGATTTCTTGGAGCACGAAGAGGTAATACGTGAAAATTATAAAATTATGCAACTCTATCAACCATCTGTCTCTTATCAAAGAAAACAAATTGTAGAAAATTGTCTTACAAATAGAGACAAACACTTCAATTTAACAGGGCTGAAATTGATGCTATCAGAAGACGGATTTATGTCTTTAAACTGGGATGTACTTGAACAAACAATGAGAAGAATTATTTCTGAATAAAAACACAACATAATCGTATAATAAAAACAAACAAGGAGGGTTAATGAATATGAGAAAATCACCAGAAGATTTTTCCAGATTTGGAAAACATTTTCAAGAATCAATGGTTCAGTTAATGTTGGAGGATAGAAACTACTGTGATCAAATCACGGAAGTGCTTGATATCAATTTCTTTGAATTATCTTATCTACAGACATTCGTGTCTAAAATCATCAAATATCGTGAGAAATACAAGGTTCATCCGACATACAAGACGATGATTACAATCTTACGAACAGAACTGGAAAATGAAAATGAAGCATTACAGCGTCAAATAAAGGAGTATTTTGCTCGTATTCACGGATCTGAAGTTGAAGACTCAGAGTATATTATGGGAGTTAGTCTTGACTTCTGTCGAAAACAGAAACTAAAAGGTGCTCTAATGGAGACTGTAGAGCTTATGCAGTCGTCCTCATTTGATGAAATTAGCAAAATTATTAATGATGCACTTTCATTGGGTTTGGGCAATGAGGCAGGCTATGAATATCTTACAGACTTTGAAGAAAGATATCAATTAAAGGCTCGTAATCCTCAATCTACAGGATGGGATGAGATAGACGACATCACACAAGGTGGGTTGGGTATGGGCGAATTAGGAGTGGTTGTTGCTCCTACTGGAGCAGGTAAATCAATGGTTCTAACTTATTTGGGAGCCGAAGCGATTAAGACAGGTAAAACAGTTGTGCACTATACTTTTGAACTTTCTGATAAAGTTATTGGCAGACGCTATGATTCATGTATAACCAATGTCCCACTTCAAGATTTGAATAAATTTAAAGAACAAGTTTACGATGAGATTAGTCAATTAAAAGGAACGCTTATAATTAAAGAATACCCAACAAAATCAGCTTCAACTCAGACTTTAAGAAATCATTTGGAGAAGTTGAAAAAACGGGGAATTGATATTGGTATGATTATTGTTGATTATGCCGATTTATTGAAGCCTGTTAGTATGACGAGGGAGAAAAGGCATGATTTGGAGAACATTTATGAGGAATTGCGAGGTATCGCTCAAACATTTCAATGTCCGTTGTGGACTGCTTCTCAGACAAATCGTTCCGGACTCAATGCCGAAGTTGTCACGATGGAAGCAATCTCAGAAGCATTCAATAAATGCTTTGTTGCTGACTTTATTTGCTCTGTATCAAGAACGGCTCAAGATAAAGTCAATAATACTGGTAGAATGTTCGTAGCTAAGAATAGAAATGGAGTAGACGGTATCGTATATCCTATCATGGCTGATTGGAGCACTGTATCAATGGAAGTTCTGGCTGAGTCTACAGAAACAATGCAGGAAATAGAGGAAAGATCTCTCTCTGAGCACAAAGCAGATCTATACCAAAGATACAAAAATAAGGAGAAATAAGATGGAAGTATCAAATCAAATACTATCGGACATCACAGTCCACATGAAATACGCTCGTTATCTGGAAGACAAGCAGAGACGAGAAAACTGGAATGAACTTGTCACTCGTAATATGGAGATGCATATTAAAAAATATCCTCAACTGAGGGATGAGATCATTGAAACTTATAAGATGGTATTTGACAAGAAAGTACTTCCATCAATGCGCTCAATGCAATTTGGAGGAAAGCCAATTGAACTTTCTCCTAACCGTATCTTCAATTGTGCTTTTATGCCGGTTGACGATCTGCGTTCTTTCTCAGAAGCAATGTTCTTGCTTTTGGGTGGAACTGGAGTAGGATTCTCAGTTCAAAAGCACCACATTGAGAAGTTGCCTGAGATCCGCAAGCCAAATGAGAACAGAACTCGACGATATCTTGTTGCCGACTCTATTGAAGGATGGGCAGATGCCATTAAAGTACTTCTTAATTCTTATTTTAATGGTACATCGAAAATTCGTTTTGATTTTTCTGATATTCGCCCAAAAGGAGCAAAACTGATTACTTCCGGTGGTAAAGCACCCGGCCCACAGCCTCTTCGTGAATGCATCGTGAAGGTAAAGGGAATCCTGCGTGAAAAGCAAGATGGAGACAAATTGACTACTCTTGAAGCACATGATATTATGTGTCATATTGCTGACGCTGTCCTTGCAGGTGGTATTCGACGTGCCGCTTTGATCTCTTTGTTCTCTGCAGATGACGTGGAAATGCTGACTTGTAAATCGGGTAATTGGTGGGAATTGAACCCTCAGCGTGGTAGAGCAAATAACTCAGTAGTTCTTCTTCGTCACCGAGTCACAAAAGACTTCTTTATGGACATCTGGGAACGTGTGAAAGCGTCAGGTGCTGGAGAGCCCGGATTCTACTTCTCTAACGATAAAGATTGGGGTACAAATCCTTGCTGCGAGATCGCTCTTCGCTCCTATCAGTTCTGTAACTTGACTGAGATCAATGTATCAGATATTCAGAGTCAAGAGGAATTAGAAAAGCGCTCAAGAGCAGCAGCGTTTATTGGGACACTTCAGGCTGGTTATACAGACTTTCATTATCTTCGTCCTGTGTGGCAACGTACAACTGAGAAAGATGCTCTTGTAGGAGTATCTATGACTGGTATTGCATCAGGTGGGGTTCTAGGATTGGATATGAATCAAGCAGCCCTTGAAGTCAAGAAAGAGAACCGTAGAATTGCAATGCAAATTGGCATTAAGCCAGCGGCTCGAACAACTTGTGTGAAGCCTGCCGGAACCACTTCATTGACTCTTGGAACTTCCTCCGGAATTCATGCGTGGCATAACGACTTTTATATACGCAGAATCCGCGTAGGAAAGAATGAGGCAATTTATCAATATCTGGCAATCAACCATCCAGAGTTGGTTGAAGACGAATATTTCTCACCTCATGACACAGCAGTTATTTCTGCACCACAGAAGGCTCCTGAAGGCGCCATAACACGTTCTGAGAGTGCTATGGATATGTTGAGTAGGGTAAAAGACGTAACCTCTTCTTGGGTGCGTGGTGGACACCAGAAAGGACAGAATACACACAATGTTTCTGCTACTGTTACCATCAAAGATGATGAATGGGATATGGTTGGTGAATGGATGTGGGAAAATCGTGAATTCTATAATGGATTATCTGTTCTTCCTTTCTCTGATCATACTTATAAACAAGCTCCCTTTGAGGACTGTTCAGAGGAAGAGTATCAAGAAATGCTCAAACATTTGAAAGAAATTAATCTAGATAATGTTATAGAGATCGATGACAATACAGAACTCACAGGGCAAGTAGCCTGTGGTGGAGGATCTTGCGAAATCTTTTAACCCCCTAAATAAAAAACAAAATTTGTTCCCCAATGAAGTATACACTGATAAGGTTGCCTCTCTTGGGGTTTTTTATTGAATAAAAACGACTGTTCAAACGTATAATATAAGAGGAGGAATTATGAAACCAGTTAATAGACATTTATTGGTAGAAATACCAGTTGTAGAAGAAGAGGAAGTATCATCAACTTTTCTCTTGCCTGAGTCTTATAAGACAAAGGAAGTGCAGCGATATACGAGAGTTCGTATTATTGCTTGCGCAGATGATTGCAAAGCCAACTATAGTGGCGAGGCATATGTAGAAACATCAATGATCGAGGATATCTCTATCAACGGTGAATTATATCATATTGTCCCTGAAAACTATTTAGTACTGTTATTGGAGGCATAATGGATGAAAAGACAATTTACTTATATGGAGATGATATCGGCAGCGTTTCTCTCGTTAATCACATGGGTGACGACATCACTGTTGTTAATTCTGCAAGGGTTTCTTTTGGTGTCGAGAAACACGAACTCGATAGAAGAGACAAGCGCCTTATCAATTACCTTATTAAACATCGCCACACATCAACTCTTGAGCATAATCTTATTACTTTCAAATTCGTTGTCCCTTTGTTTGTGCGTTCTCAGCACCACAGGCATCGTACTTGGAGTTATAATGAGATTAGTCGCAGATATACGGACAAAGATCTCAGGTTCTACGAACCACTGATGTTCAGAACTCAGCATGAGAGCAACCGTCAGGCATCAAATCAGGATGATGTAGCAAATCCTACAATTGCACCACAGTTCATCGATTCTTACATATCTGCAGCAGATGCAGTAAAATCATGGCATAACCAGTCGTTAGACTTTTTTAATAAGTTGATCGATGCGGGTGTCTGCCGAGAACAAGCAAGAGGTGTGCTGCCTCAGAATCTCTACACTGAGTATTATGGAACAGTGAACCTCAACAACCTTTTGAAGTTCATTGACTTGAGAACTCATGAAGGAGCGCAATGGGAGATCCAGAAAGTAGCAGAAGCCTGCTTGGATATCGCAACAGAACTGTTCCCAGTTACTGTGAACGCATATAGGAAGATTAGAAATGAAACCCAATCCTCATCGTGAAACAGATCTTTACTTTGATAAGGTAATAATCGGAAGCTCAGTCCAGGCAATGGTTACAGCATACAAATATGAAATTCCGATCTTTATAGATCAGACTCATAAACCATTGCCATTCTATCACATTCCTCCAGAATTGGATCTGTCTCAGATTGATGTCAATAACCAAACTATGGAATATACTCTTCTCTCTGGTAAAAAAGAATTAAGAGGCATGCAGAAATTAGAACTATGGAATATTATGGCTTATAGATTGGGCATTATGGGACTACTTCCGATGTATGGAAAATATGAAAATAGATTTACTGAGAAGATTCCAATGAATAATAATATTCGAATGTTCACGATTAAAGCAGACAATAAAGTAACGCATGTACATTCGAAAAAAACTATACTTTTTGATTATCAAAAATATATTGGAGGGAGTAGAACCTATATGGTTAATGATTATATCGATTTGGATAGGACACATGACTTTAAGGCTGACTTGTTTGTGTCAAAAGATTGTGATTTCAAAGATACTTTATGCTTTGAAACAGTCTTTTTCAAAACAAAAAGAAGAAAGCATAGAATATGCGCTAAATCTATAATTTCGGAGTCCGCACTCCAATCTTGGAAATATAGTCAGACTTCTGTAAGACTAAAAACAGAAAGTTCCATATTCTGGAATCTGGAAAAAGACTTCGGACTAATATTAGGTGAAAGAGAGATTTGCCCAATAATGAACAGGATGGAAGATTCACTAGAAAACATTGTTAATTTTGATATTATGGATATGGAGATTTATAAGTGAGTAATTTAAATTTCCACTTAGCAGGCATAATACCTCTATCGTCTATTCCATTGAACTACAATATACCTTACCACCCTTGCTTGCTTCCATTGGATGATAACTATCTGATGATTCATAGGGCTATTATGGAATGTGCTTGGGCAGGGTGTGAAACAATATGGATTGTTGCAGATCCAGACATTCAGCCAATGTTCAAGAAGGTGATAGGAGATTATGTTTATGATCCTGTAAACTATCACCGCCCAATGGATCCAGACAGGTTTGCCAAAAGATCAATGATTCCAATCTATTTTACTTCGATTGACATTAAAAATAGAAACAAGCGAGATTCATATGGATGGAGCATCATAGAAGGCGCATATATGGCTTATAGGGTATCTAATCAACTTTCCAAGTGGGTAGTGCCAAGTATGTATTATGTGGCTTTTCCTTGGAGTTTATATCCTCCTGAGATAGTAAGAGAATTCAGAAAGCCAATATCTACACATAAAAGATTCAGAATCACTTCTCAAGGCGAGGGGATCAAACAGGGCAAGATGATGGGCTTTACTTTTAATGAAGAAGATTTCATCAACTGTCGTGCTTGGGTTAGGAAAGAAGGGACAGGTAGATATGTTCCCGGAGGCAAGAAGAATGAACAAGGTTTACCTAGAGAGTTATTGCCTGCAGAAGAAAGATGGAGTGGTAGACATTTTCAACTTGAAGATGTTTTCTGTAAGCTAGGAGAAGAAGCGACAAGTCTTGATCTTCCTTATTACTTTGATGCCACTTCTTTCAAAGGTTATCGTGATTGGGCGGCATCTCAAATTGAGATATCTAAGCCTCCTGTAGAGAAGTGGATAGAGCCTTCAAGATATAAAAAATCTTTATTGGAATTTGAGTGATTAACAAATTAATTCACTATTTATTCTGAAAATCATTCATTTAAGGAGAATTTAAAATGAAAGTAACAAAATCCTATATCAAACAACTCGTAAAAGAAGAGTTAAACAGAGTCCTAGAAGAAGAGATGGCTCCATATGGAATGGATCCATATAAACTTCCACGTAAAGGTACTGTTGGCGAATATACTTGGGAAGCCCTCTTGGGCAAAAAACAAGGTGGCGCTCAAGATATAACAATTAGAGTTACCGGTGGTGGAAAAACCGTTGCTTGGGATTTTCACAGTCACCCAACATCCCTTGCAACAATGTTGGGAAAACTCAACAATGAACCAGATGAGGCAGAACAATACATTCAGATGGCATTAAAAAATGGCAAAGATGTAACCCCGATGAAAGGTGGGAATGAGTGGTATGGTGGCAAGTCATCAAATTCAGGCGTATCTTCAGCACAAGATAAATACTGGAACAGATAACAAATGGCAATACTAAAAAAAATCATTCATTCAAGGAGAATTTAAAATGAAAGTAACAAAATCTTATATCAAACAACTCGTAAAAGAAGAGCTAAACAACATGCTGAGAGAAGCTAATGCTTGCTATGAATGGAGCAAATCGGCAAAATCACCCGCAGGACAAGACTTGATGTTACATCAACGATGCTCCAACTCTGGGGAACCCCGTTACTACTTGGAGATTATCGGAGATAAATCACCGGGCAAATACTCGATTGGAGAAGAATTTGCTAATCAAATTATGCATAATAATTATGATGCTCAGAACGCAAAAAAGATCGACAATGCATTTTTGATGAAATCTGATCTGGCAGTTAAAGCTTTTGATGTCTATGTTCACAATCGTTAAGACAGACTATCTTAACAATTGTTTGAATAAAATAACCTCTCTAATCGTATAGTGTATACACAACATACGACTAGGGAGGTTTTTTATGGATATTAGTAATATTGATTTCGTCAATTTGCACGCACATTCTGGAGTTGGTTCTCCATTTGATGGCTTCGGCTATCCACAAGATCATATGGATTATGCTTACTCCAACGGATCAAAAGCACTTGCCTTGACAGATCACGGCAACATGAATGGTTTCGCTTACCAAGTTCTTCATGCAAAGAAGATGAAAGAAGCAGGAAAAGACTTCAAGCCAATCTTTGGAGTTGAAGCTTATTTTATTGAGGATGTAGTAGAATGGAGAGAGAAGTATGAACAAGCAAAAGCAGACAAGAAAAGAAAGAAAGAACTCAAAGACGATTCATCTGGAATATCGATTGAAACGGAAGGAGAATCCAAGTCTAAGGGACGTTCTGATATTAATCGCTCTCGTCATCTCATTCTTGTTGCTATGAACCAGCAGGGACTGAACAACATCTTCAAGATGGTTTCAGAGTCCCATAAAGGTGATTATTTCTATCGCAAGCCTCGTATTGACTTCCGACTACTAGAGCAGTATGGAGAAGGTGTTATCGCTGCCTCTGCTTGTCTTGGTGGTGTCTATGCTGGTGCTTATTGGAGTATGCACGACGAAGGCGAAGAAGCAGTTATGAATGAGATGCGACGCCTTACAGATCGCTTTCAATCAATCTTGGGAGACAGATGGTATGGAGAGTTGCAATGGAACCGTGTCCCTCAGCAGCACGAACTTAATCGTTTTGTAATTCAGATGCACAAAGAACGAGGGCTCAAACTTATCTCCACTGCAGACTCTCACTATCCAACACCAGAGGCTTGGCAAGACAGAGAGTTATACAAGCGACTTGGGTGGCTAGGACGATCTAAGCCAGAGTGGTTGGATATGTCTCTTCCATCTGAGATTCAAGAGCTAGAGTGTGAACTCTATCCCAAGAATGCAGAACAAATGTGGGAATCTTACAAACGATACTCAGAGGAGTGTGGTGTGGAATATGATGATCAGATCGTATACGACTCTATCAAAGAGACAGAGAACATTGCATTTCGACGCATTGAGTCTTTCATGCCAGACAACACTGTTCGTCTTCCCAACTTCGTTGTCCCTGCAGGATACTCAGAAGATGAATATCTCAAACGACTTACAACAGAGGGAATGTTCAATATCCTCAAGGATCAAGGTAGAGCCAACAAGCAGACTGCCAAGAAATACAAAGAGCGTATTGATGAAGAACTGTCCGTCATTTCAGAACGTGGTTTCTCGAAATACTTCTTGACTATGAAGGCTGTGGCTGACAAGGCATCTGATATGATGCTTACTGGCACTGGACGTGGTTCTGCAGCAGGATCTCTAGTCGCATATGCTCTTGGGATTACACAGGTTGATCCTCTCAAGTATGATCTACTATTCTCACGTTTTTTGCGTAAGGATGCTAAGGACTACCCAGATATCGACTATGATGTAGCAGAGCCTATGGAACTCAAAGATCATCTTATCGAAGAGTGGGGAACTGATTGTGTTGCTCCTATCTCTAACTGGAATACACTGCAACTCAAGTCTCTTATCAAAGATATCTCAAAGATGTATGATATCGAGTTCAAAGAGGTAAATATTGTTACAGGTAAGATGATTGCAGAAGCAACACCACTTGCTAAGAAAGCACACGGTATCAAGGCAGGACTTTATATTCCTACTTGGGAAGAGGTTCTAGAATATTCTGGCACTCTCAAAGCATTCCTCAAAAACTATCCACAGGTAGAGAAGCACGTCAAGTCTATGGTAGGACAGTATCGCTCTTGTTCTCGACACGCAGGTGGTGTTGTGATTGCAGAGGACTTGGACAAGCATATGCCTTTGATCCAGTCAGGTGGCGTTATCCAGACTCCTTGGAGTGAGGGACAGAATGTTCGACAACTTGAGCCTATGGGCTTCATTAAATTCGATCTACTTGGGCTTACGACGCTTCGTATGATTCAAGGTTGTATTGAACGAGTTCTTAAAAAGCAAGGCAACCACAATCCATCTTTCCAAGAAGTGAAAGACTTCTACAACAAGCATCTCCATCCTTCCAATTTGGACTTGGACGATCAGAATGTATATGAGAATGTCTTCCACGATGGAAAGTGGGCTGGTATCTTCCAGTTTACAGAGTCTGGAGCACAGAACTTCTGCAAGTCTGTAAAGCCACGTAACATTGTTGATATCTCTGCTATCACTTCTATCTTCCGTCCCGGCCCACTATCTGCAGGTGTGCACGAAGATTATGTAAAAGCAAAGGAAGCACCACACGAAGTCTTTTATGAGAATGAGATTGTAAAGCAAGTGACTGGTGAGACTTATGGTTTCCTTATTTTCCAAGAGCAGATTGCACTATTGGCTCACAAGTTGGGTAAGAATATTTCTCTTGACGAGGGCAACTTGCTTCGTAAACTCTTGACAAAGAAAGGGACAGGTAAAGGTGCAGAACTCAAGTACGACATCAGAGATCGCTTTGTGTCAGGCTGTACTGAGAAAGGTATGCGAAGACAAGATGCAATGGAAATGTGGCAGAACTTTGAATACTTCTCAGGCTACGGTTTCAACAAGTCTCATGCTGTTTGCTATTCAATCATCTCTTATCAATGTGCTTGGCTTATGACTTATTACGAGGGTGAGTGGCTTGCCTCCTACTTGGACAAGGTATCAGACAAGAAGAAAGAATCTGCAATTGCAACTGCCAAGACATTGGGATACACAATCTCCAAACTGAATGTAAATATCTCTGGTAAGCAATGGGAGTATGATGAGCCTAGCAACTCTCTACTTCAGCCTCTGACTACCATCAAAGGGCTAGGTGACTCTGCTATGGAACAGGTGGTTAATAACCGCCCATTTCACACTGTAGAGGACTTTCTGTTCCATCCTGATGTCAAGTATAGCAAACTTAATAAAAAGGCTTTAGACGTGCTTGTGAGGGCTGGAGCGTGTGATCATTTAATGGATAGTCGATTCACCGGTATGAAGCATTTTTGGAGTGCTGTAGTGGTAGATCGTCCCAAAAACAAGAAGAAGTTCCATGAGAACATTGAACTGTACAAAGCAGAGGGAAGCTTCACAAAAGATGAACTAATTTCTCAGAAGTCAGATCTAACAGGTATCTTCCCTTTCGACTTGGTTATGAGTGATTCAGTTCGAATTAAACTAGAAGACTCTCCAGTCGTGCCTATCTCTGAGTATGAGGTTGCATTGTCTGTAGATTCAGATCAAGACGATCAATTATTGGTATGGTTTGTGCCTCGTAAACTTATCAAGAAGAAGACAGCAAGAGGTAAAGAATACTGGATTCTCAAAGTTGTGGACTCAAACAATGCGATGGTAGACATCAAGTGTTGGAACCCGACAGACAAGGACACAGTATACGTCAATCAGCCTTATATGGCAAGATTGGACTACAGTGAGCAGTGGGGCTTTAGCACACGCTCAATTAGAAAATGTTTTAGGTTGCTAGGATAAAGGAGAAAAAATCAATGAATGACAAAGAACAACTTAAGAAACTAGGAGAACTAGTGAACCACCCAGATCACTATGGTGGGAAAGAGAATACATATGAAGCAATCAAGGTGATTGATGCTTGGGGACTAGGCTTCCATCTTGGGAATGTTATCAAATATATCTCAAGAGCAGGAAAGAAAGATCCAAAGACGCTAATTCAGGACTTGAAGAAAGCAGCATGGTATCTTGAGAAGTATATTGAGAAGTTGGAGGAGAAATGACAAAGAACGATTGGGTAGTTGATAACAACAATTTCAGGTATTTCAATCAAGACGGTAATCTAATCGTGCACATATTCAAAGCACAAGGAATATGGCAAGGATATGTGCTCGGTTATGATCAGCCAATAAAACAAAGACAATTGTCCGAAGCACTGAAAGATGTTGATAGAGCACTTAAAGAATGTGGATGGGAAAGATGAATAAATCTTGATGTTTAGTCGTATATAATATAGGAGGGTTTATTATGATAAGCAAAAAAGAAATTAAGAAGAACATTAAGCAGACATTAGAGATTGAAAGAATGTTACTGCAATTTTTATCCGATCCAAAATTGCCAGAAGATCAAGTCCATCTCGTAGTTGGCGAATTGATACAAGCATCAGGCTTTATTGCTCGCTTCAAAGATGCTCTTAAAGAAATGGAAACAACGAATACGAACAAATACAAAAAGGGGGATAAGTGAACAAGATTATATTAGGAAACTGTGTTGAGGTGATGGATCAATTAGAAGATGAGTCCGTCGATGCATTCGTCACCTCTCCACCTTACGATCAACTTAGGGACTATAACGGATATTCTTTTCCGTTTGAAGACATCGCTCGCAAGATGTATCAAAAGCTAGCAAAGGGTGGCGTCATTGTATGGGTAGTAGGAGATGCAGTTCTGAAAGGTTCAGAGTCTGGCTCCTCCTTTCGACAAGCCATCTTCTTTCAAGAGTTGGGGCTAAACATCCACGACACAATGATCTATGAGAAGAATGGTTCGTCTTTCCCTGCAA
>Ga0255751_10000135_pt1 | contig 67262 bp, 66 predicted proteins | sample 071ome_20_FD_179951 | JGI IMG/M metagenome (GOLD analysis project Ga0255751, IMG submission 179951) | Coastal salt marsh microbial communities from the Groves Creek Marsh, Skidaway Island, Georgia - 071412BT metaG (version 2) | ecosystem: Environmental > Aquatic > Marine > Intertidal zone >... | reverse complement strand
TGTCATAATACAAATTAAAAATTGTTGCAATTTAAGGCTAATGTTTGAGCTAACCTCAACTTTTTAGGCTTTTATTTTTTGAAAAGTGCTGATTTATAATTGTTTTCGTGAAAAACTTCAATTTCTATACGTGAATTTGGAACAATTTTTGCACAGGGTTAGTTTTACACAAAACCACTGATATGCCGCCCCAACCCCAACTTTTTTTTGTGCCTAAAACAAAACATAAAGTTTTTCGGTTGGCTATTAAAAGCATTTTCTGAGGGTCAAAAGCGAGTAGCAAAATTGAAGGCTCCCCTTGAGAGAGTGCACTTACCGAACAAGAATTGGCACTATAAAGTTTCGTTAAAATAAAGGGGAACCGCTTTTAGCAAAAGGCTATTCTTTCCCCTGCATTTTTTTTAGGTTTTCTTCACTGAGGGTATAGTCTTTTAGGCGTTTGCCTTTCCAACGGTGATAGAGAAAAAGGGGTAGAAAAACCAAGGCGGCCAGCAGTACGGTAAATCCTACAATTTTATCGCCAAGTGTTTGATCAATATAGTTTTTGTGGTAGCTGCCATAGGCCAAACTCAGCAAAATGCAGGTGAACAAAAAGCGCAGCAATTGTTTCATGAGTGAGATTTGGGCGGTGTAGTTTTGAGGGCCAGTTCGTCCAATTGAGCTGTGTCAAGGGGGGCGGGGGCGTCAATCATCACATCACGGCCACTATTATTTTTGGGAAACGCAATAAAATCTCGTATGCTTTCTTGGCCTCCAAGTATGGCCACCAAGCGGTCTAGCCCAAAGGCAATCCCACCGTGTGGTGGAGCGCCATATTGAAAAGCTTCCATCAAAAAGCCAAACTGGCTTTGTGCTTCGGCTTGGGAAAAGCCTAAGAGGTCGAACATTTTTTCTTGCAGTTGGCGGTCGTGAATTCGGATAGAACCCCCGCCAATTTCATTGCCGTTTAGCACTAGGTCATAAGCATTGGCCTTCACTTTTTCGGGCTGTTGAGCCAGTAGGGCAATATCTTCAGGTTTGGGGGCTGTAAAGGGGTGGTGCATGGCGTGAAAGCGTTGGCTTTCTTCATCCCATTCCAGGAGGGGAAAATCGGTGATCCACAGTGGAGCAAATTCGTTAGGCTTTCGCAAGCCTAAGCGTTCGCCTAATTCCATTCTGAGCGCACTCAATTGAGAGCGGGTGTTGTGGGTGTTGCCAGATAATATGAGCAGCAAATCACCTGCCTTCGCTTTGGCTTTGTTTGCCCAAGCTTGCAGGTCTGTTGCACTAAAAAATTTATCTACCGATGATTTATAAGAGCCATCTTCATTGCATTTTACCCATACCAAGCCTTGGGCGCCAATTTGAGGTCTTTTTACCCAATCAATCAAGCTGTCAATTTCTTTTCGACTGTAAGAAGCGGCTCCAGGCACAGCAATACCCACTACTAATTCTTGCTGGTCAAACACCCCAAAGCCTTTGCCTTGTGCCAGCTCGTTAAGTTCACAAAAGGTCATGCCAAAGCGAATATCGGGCTTGTCATTGCCATAGGTGCGCATGGCTTCATCATAACTCATTCTTGGAAATGCAGCTACTTCCACGCCTTTTATTTGGTGTAGCAAGTGCCGGGTTAAGCCTTCAAATTGTTGGAGAATGTCTTCTTGTTCCACAAAGGCCATTTCGCAGTCTATTTGCGTAAATTCAGGCTGTCGGTCGGCACGTAGGTCTTCATCGCGAAAACATTTTACAATTTGAAAATAGCGATCCATGCCGCCTACCATCAAAAGTTGTTTAAACGTTTGGGGCGATTGGGGTAGGGCATAAAATTGTCCGGGATGCATTCTAGAAGGCACCACAAAATCGCGTGCACCTTCAGGAGTTGATTTAATTAAATAGGGCGTTTCTACCTCTACAAAGCCCTCTTGAGAGAGATAGTTTCGCACTGCCATTGCAACTTGTGAGCGAAAGATGAGGTTTTCCTTAACAGGGGTTCTTCGAATGTCTAAATAGCGATATTGCATGCGCAATTCTTCGCCCCCATCGGTTTCATTTTCAATGGTAAAGGGGGGAACCTCTGCTTGGTTTAGCACGGTGAGTTGGGAAACCAAAACTTCTATGGCTCCAGTAGCCATGGCCTCATTTTTAGATTCTCTGGCAATGACTTCTCCCGTTGCTTGAATAACATATTCTCTTCCGAGTTGTTGCGCTTTTTCAAAGACACTTTTGTCGGTTCGTTCGGCATCAAAAACCAATTGTGTGAGCCCATATCGGTCTCGGAGGTCTACCCATACAATAAAACCTTTGTTTCGAATGCGTTGCACCCATCCACAGAGGGTCACGTTTTGGTTGATATGTCCCTCATTTAGGGTGTTGCAATTGTGGGTTCGTAGCATAGTTGTTTTCCTTCAGGCAAAAATATAAAAATAGTCTGGCACTGTTATCGAGATGAACTTTGGATTACCACAGCTTCTTTAATTGAATTTTAATGGAATAGACAATAGAAAAAGTGGCCGGCACGATCACCAAAGTTAAAAAGGTGGCAAAGGTGAGTCCAAAAATAACAGTCCAGGCCAAGGGTCCCCAAAAAATCACGTTTTCTCCACCCACATAAATATTGGGATCCCATTGATTAACCAAGGTAAAAAAGTCTATGTTGAGCCCTACAGCCAAAGGAATGAGCCCCAAGACGGTGGTAATGGCCGTGAGAATAACGGGGCGTAAACGTGCAGCGCCTCCTTCTACTATGGCAAGGGTAACTTCATCTTTTGGAAGCAGTTGGTTGGAGGTCATGTCGTTTTTCTCTAATTGTCTGTCAATCAGTAGTTGGGTGTAGTCTAACAGTACCACCCCATTGTTCACCACAATTCCAGCCAGTGAAATTATACCCATCATGGTCATTAAGATCACAAACGGCATTTGGAATAAAATTAAGCCTAAAAAGACCCCTGTAAAGCTTAAGAAAATGGAAAGCAAAATGATTAAAGGTTTCGAAATGGAATTGAATTGGAACACCAATAACAACAAAATTAAACCCAAAGCTGCGGCCAACGCATTTGAGAGGAAGGCCATGTTTTTTTCTTGCTCTTCAATTTCACCTGAAAACTGGAATCTAACTGAAGATGGAATCTCAAAATTGGTTAAAGAGAGTTTAACTTGATCTACCACCGCATTGGCGTTATAGCCAGCCAACACTGAGGAATAGAGAGTTACTACTCGGGTAAGGTTTCGGTGTTTAATGGCACTATAGGAAGTGGTGTTTTCTTCACTTACTAGTGCCGCTACTGGAATTTCTTTAATCTGACCGTTGGCAGGATCTCTAAACACTATGTTTTGATTAAACAGCGCATTGTGGTCATTGCGCATTTCTTTTTCGAGTCGCACATTGATGTCATAGTCTTCTCCATTATTTTTGAAAACCCCGGCTTTGGTTCCAAACAGAGAAGTTCTGAGCTGTCGACCAATTTGAGCAGCGTTTACGCCCAGTTCACCGGCTTTTTTACGATCTAAATTCAACTGTAGCCCGGGTTTGTTTTTGTTGACATCAATTTTGAGTTCTTCCACCCCGGCAATATTGATTTGATTGAGAAAATCTTTCATTTTTTTGGCAACGGTAATGAGTTCCAAATAATCTTCTCCGGTAATTTCTATGGTGATAGGATAGCCCACCGGTGGTCCCTTTGCATCCTTTTCCACGGATACAGCCACGCCTGGGAATTTGCCAAAAAGTTGTTTTTGAATTTCCATTCGGAGGGTTTCACTAGAAGCACCTCGGCGAAATTTATACTCGCGCATGGAGAGTGTAATTTTTCCCTTGTGGGGCAATTCATTGGTATTGCCGTTGTCAATTTCTGGATTACCCGCGCCCTCACCTACTTGAGTCACATTAGATTCTACCATAAAATTAACGTCACCATCATTGTATTTGGGCTGTTGAATAACCTTGTTAATTTCTGCCTCAATTTTTTTGGTAGTGGCGTTGGTTTTATTGATATCGGTGCCTTCAGGATATTCTATATATACAAAAATCTGTGCGGGATCATTATTGGGAAAAAACTCTACCTGAGGAGGAAAAATGCCCATAAGCGCAAATGAAGTGAACAGTAAGAAAAAAGTACCCACTAAAAAGAATACGGGACGAAATCCTTTAAGGGCAAAGGTTAGTAGCTTTCGGTAGCCGTTTTCCAAACGGACCAAAAAGGTGTTTTGAAAGCGTAACGCCCATTTTTTCAATACATATTTATAGCTCCAAAACAGCAAAGGGGTGAGAAGCATTATGGTGCCAATAGCTCTTAGGGTTCCTTCATTAAACACCAAAAGCAAGCCTAGGGTGCCTAAAAAGGCGGTCATTCTCCAAAGGCTTTTTAAACTAATTTCACGTTCGTTGACGTCCATAAATTGAGAAACCAACATGGAGTTAAAAAAGATGGCAACGATGAGAGAAGAGCCCAACACCACAGAAAGGGTAATGGGAAAGTAGATCATAAACTCGCCCATAAGTCCGGGCCAGGCCCCTAGCGGCACAAAAGCAGCAATGGTGGTAGCTGTGGAAATGATAATCGGAAAAGCAATTTCTCCAATTCCCTTTTTAGCGGCTTCCACACGCGAAAGACCTTCCTTTTCCATGAGGCGATAGACGTTTTCAACCACCACAATTCCATTGTCTACTAACATACCTAAGCCCATAACCAGCCCAAAGAGCACCATTGTATTCATGGTGAAACCTAAGGCGGAAAGAATCATAAACGACATAAACATGGACATTGGAATGGCAAAACCTACGAAAAGGGCATTGCGGAAACCTAAGAAAAACATCAAAACGGTAACGACTAAAATGACGCCAAAGATGATGTTGTTAACCAACTCACTCACTTGATTGAGCGTGAGGCTGGATTGATCATTGGAAACGGTAATTTTTAAATCTTTAGGCAAGCCTAAGTTGTCTCGTTCTTTTAAAATTGCGTTGATTTCGCGGGAGGCTTGAATAAGGTTTTTGCCCCCCCTTTTCACCACGTCTAACAACACTGCTTTTTCACTAAAAGAGCGGGCAAAGGAGGTGATTTCTTTTTCTTGAAAAGATATTGTGGCAATGTCTCCTAAATAAACAGGCCCTTTTTCTGTTTTAATAACAAAGTTTTTAAGTTCTTCAGGGTCATTGATTTCTCCAATGAGACGCAAATTTCTTCTTTGGCCATCGCTCACAATATTACCAGCAGAAATAGTGCTGTTTTCGTTAGAAATAGCCCCAATTACATCATTAAAAGAGACTTTTAAGGCACTCATTTTATATACATCCAGTGCCACTTCAACTTCAAATTGTTGAATTCCTCTAATGTTAACCTCTTTGACTTGAGGAAGTCGTTCAACTTCAGCTTCAATGCGTTCGGCAAAAACCTTGAGTTGTTCAATGGGATAATCACCAATTAGGCTAATGTTTAAAATAGGCAGGAGTTCAGAAAAATCCATTTCAAACACATTGGGTTCGAGTTTGGCATTGTTGAAGGTGGGCCAATCGGCTCCAGCTTTTACACCATCCACCAAATCCTTACTTTTCTGTTTGGCGTCATCAATGGTAATATTTTCATCAAATTCAATCGTGATAATTGAAAAATCTTCTGAAGAAGTAGAGGTGATTTCAATCAAATTAGGCACTCCTTTTAGCGCTTCTTCCAAAGGATCGGTAACTAAACGCTCAATATCTTCGGCGGTATTTCCGGGAAAAACCGTGCTGACAAATACTTTGGTGTCATTAATTTCTGGAAAGCTCTCTCTTGGCATGCTGATGTAGGAGCTAATGCCCAATATGAGAAAGATTGCCATGATCACATAGATCACTGTTTTGTGGTCTATGGCCCAACTGGAAAAGAGAAATTCTTTATTTGTTTTTGATTTCATGGAGGTGGGTTCTATTGAATTCTTCTAACTTTTTGTTGGTCATCTACCACACCGGCTCCTTCATCTAAAATGAGATCGCCAGCAGATAAGCCCTTGAGCACTTCTACTCGTTTTCCATTGTTTTTACCTAAGACAATGGCTGCACGTTGAGTTGTGTAGACGCCCTCCTCTTGGGTGGCCGATAAGATGTAGACAAAAGATTCTCCTTGTGCATTTTCATTGATGATGCGTAGAGGAATTAACAAAGCCTCGGGGTTGTTATAGTCGTTCACTTCCAAGCGGGCGCTAAGGTTGGGTTTAATCATTCCATCTTCATTTTGTAAGGGCGCTTCTACTCGAAAGGTTCGATTGCTGGGGGCAATATAGTTTCCGGTTTGCCTAATGGAAGTTTGTTGAGTTTGCTTTAACACCGGTAGTGTTACGGCAACAGGGCTTCCTACTTTTATGCTAGGCAAATAGCTTTCAGGTACATTGGCCTCCACATACATGCTGTTGAGATTCACAATTCTAGCAATTCGGGTCATCCCGGGGGCGATCATTTCTCCCTCTTTGGCCACTACCTCATCTATCACTCCAGAAAAAGGAGCATAAATTTTGGTTTTGGCTAGTTGTTCTTTCATTTGCGCCACCCTTTTTTGTTGCGATTCAAAATTGGTTTTGGCCTCCAAATAGCCAATTTCAGAACCAATTTTTTTATTCCATAAGCGTTTGGTGCGCTCAAAAGTGGTTTGTGCCAATTGCAATTGCAGTTGCATTTGCTCGAGTTGATCTTTCAGGCCGGCATCATCAATTTCTGCTAATAATTTTCCTTTTGAGACCGCTTGACCTTCTTGCACATAAATCTTTTTTAAAGTTCCGCCAAACTCGGCAAGCAATTCTAAATATTGTCTGGTTTTCACGTTGCCTTGCACCGCTATAAAGTGGCTAAAGGCTTCCGGCTGAAGTTCAAAGGCAGTGACCAAAGCCAGTTTTTCTTGCGTATCAAAGGTGCTGATTTTGGCTTTAAGCTGCTCTAACTGAATAGACAATTCGTTTATTTGACGGTTGTATTCGCTTTGTTGTTGTTGTAAAAGTTCCAAGTTGTCACTGGCTAAAACTTCTTCATGTGTGGGTGCGGCATTGTCACACCCCATAAGGGCAATAAGGCTAACGAGTAGAAGATTTCTTGTTTTCATAGTTTTATTCTTGAGGAAGGTTTAATAAAGCCATTAAAGCTGCTTTTTTGGCAATAATGTTTTGAATAGATTGTAAGTAATTTCGTTGGGCACCATAGAGTTGCAATTGTGCTTCTCTCAGTTCAAATGAGCTGGCAATGCCTTCAAAATATTTAGTTTGATTTTTTTGTTCTATGTTTTCGGCTAAGGCTAAATTTTCTTTGGACGTAAAATAGGTTTCCACCGCCAATTGATAGTCATTTTCGGCTGAGGCAATTTCAAGTTGCACTCTGCTTTGTGTTTCTTCGAGTTCCGTTTGGGCTTGAGCAACGGCAATTTTTGCTTTTTGTTTTAAAGCCGACTTGCCTAGAGAGCTAAACAAGGGCACTTGAAGACTCACCCCAAATAGAGAAGAACCAAACCACTTTTGATCGGCATTAAAAAAATTAAATTCATCTCCAAAACCCGAATAGTTTCCGTTGACAAAGGCAGACAAACGAGGCAGAGATTTAGATTGCTCCAGTTTAAAGAGCAAGGATTCTGACGCCAAATTGTTTTCGGCAATTTTAATATCAATATTGTAGGCGCTATTTTCGGTTTCGGGAAGGGGCGATTGAAAAAGCCCATCGTTTATTAGTGTTTCGAGCGAATCAACCAAGGCTAAAGAATTTTCAATGGGAATTCCCAAGAGCAGCTTAAGCATTTTCAAGGTAATTTCGTTTAAGTTTTGGGCATAGCGCAATTGTGTATTTATTTCAGCTAAGGTTAACCGCAATTGCTCCACACTTTCTTCTTCTTCAAATCCATTTTGAAGCAAGGCACGCAGTTCTGTTAAATTGGCTTCTAGTTGCGTTTTGTTCTTTTCGAGTATGGCAACATTTTCTTGTGCCAAAAGCACGGAAGCATAGGTGTTCACAATGCTCTTGCGCACTTCAATTTCTGTTTTTTCCAATACGTTTTTCGAAATGTCTAAATAAACCTTGGAGGCTTCTAAGCCCACTAAATAGGATCCATCAAAGAGCAATTGATTGAGGCGCACTCCAGCCACTAGGTTTTGTTGTGTGCCAAAGCGCAGTTCGGCAAACTCTCCTTTTTTGCCTCCAAAAAACTCGGCTGGCACCAAGGAAACGGGAAGCTCAATAAAATTTTGATAATCTACGTTAGAGCTAATTTGAGGCAATCCAATGGCAATAGTGTTCCATCGTTCTTTATAGGCTTTTTGAACCTCTCGGTTTGCGTTGAGCACAGAACGGTTGTTGGCTAACCCATACTCAACGGCTTGAGCCAAGGTGATTGTTTCCGGGGCCTGATTCTGCCCAAAGGAAAAACCAAAAGTAAAAACAAAAAGTAGGCTTATTGATAATCGCATAGTGTTTAAGATTGTTTGTGTTCGTTTAAAAGCATAATGCCTTTTTCTGTAGAAATAGCTCTGAGGTGATATTCAAAAAATAGCCCCATCAGTTCTTCTATTTGAAACTGATTTCTAGGAAAAAGTTTAATATCTCTAATGTTACGCAAGCCACTGAAATAAATTCTGGAAATAAAATCAATATCAATGTCTTCTCTAAAAAGGTTCATCTCAATTCCTTTTTGTAAACTCGACCGAAAATGATTACCCAAAAGGTCAAATTCCTTAAACTTTAATTCTTGATAGATTTCTGGATAATATTTTTGCAATTGAATTTGAGGTGAATTCTCCTCATCTTTTAAATATTGCAAAACCATGGTTTTGACTTTATATATTGCTGAAATAGGATTTTCAGCAGCATTTTGAATCATTTCAACTTCGCTTCCAATAGTTAAGATAAGACGGTTTACAGCAGCCTCAATGAGGGCCTTCTTGTTGTCAAAATGTTCATATACTGTTTTTTTTGAAATGCTCAAATTTTGGGCCACATCATCCATGGTCACATTCTTAAAACCAATCCTCAAAAAGAGGGGCAATGTAGCCTCTATAATTTCCTTTTTCATAGCAATTTGCGGCAAAAGTAATCAAGGAAACTTTTAAAACCAAAAAAGTTTCCAAAGTTTTTTTGGGATTCATATGAGCTAAAATTTAATTACATTTAGCAAAAAAAGAGATGCGAGCTATAGGCGCCTATCAACAGCAATTTCTAGACTATTTAAATACCCAAAAAAGGCCAGAAGAACCCCAACAACTCTATGCCCCAATTGCCTATATTTTGAGTTTAGGGGGCAAGCGATTGCGCCCTGTTTTAGCTTTGCTAAGTGCCGATGCCTTTAATCAAAAAGCCACTGCTGCTCTACCGGCTGCTCTGGCGGTGGAGTTGTTTCACAATTTCACCCTGATGCACGATGATATTATGGACGAAGCCCCCCTTCGAAGAGGAAAACCCACTGTGCATACCAAATGGGACAATAACACCGCATTGCTTTCAGGAGATGCACTCTTAATTGCAGCCTATCAAGCCCTTGAACACTATGAGGCTCCCCTTCACAGTCAACTAACTCGTTTGTTGAGTCAAACCGCAATTGAAGTTTGTGAAGGACAACAATATGATATGGATTTTGAAAAACTTCAAGGGGTTACCGAAACCCAATACTTGCAGATGATAGATCTAAAAACCGCTGTTTTGTTAGGCTGTTCCCTTAAAATGGGCGCCCTAGTGGCCCAAGCCGCTCTCGATGCAGCCGATGCACTCTATGATTTTGGACGCACTTTAGGCATAGCCTTTCAAATTCAAGACGATTATTTAGATGCCTTTGGTGACCCAAAAACATTTGGCAAACAAGTGGGGGGTGATATTATTGAAAACAAAAAAACAATGCTCTATCACCAAACGCTTCAGTTAGGCACAACTGATCAAAAGGAACGCTTGCTGGCGTTATTTGCTACCCAACCTGCCGAACCGGGTGAAAAAATTCAAGAAGTTTGTGCACTCTTTACAGCCTCCGGTGCTAAAAAAGCTTGTGCCGATAAAGTGGCATTCTATACCCACCAAGCTTTAGGGCATTTGGAAGGACTGTCTCTTCGGCCTCAAGGACGTGAAGCGCTAGAGCAATTTGCCAAAGCCTTAATGGCTCGATCTTTTTAAAAAAGGCGTTTTAAGAGGGCCTTCACAAAAAGGGCTATTTGTGGCAATCGAAAGGAACTCATTATTTTTAATTCTTCCCAAAAATTTGTTTGCTCGGAGAGAAATCGAAATAATAAATAAGGATTGTTTTTTTCAAAAAGGCGTGAAAAAAGGGCACTTCCTTTGGCGTTGTGGGCAGACAAAACATCTAAAAACAAGAGGTCATAGACCCAAAAACGATTCTTTTTTTGAAAGTGGTGAAGTGGTTTTTTGGTTTTTAAAAAAGCCACTAAGGCTTGTGTTTTTAGGTCCGTATTTTTAAACGTATAGCCCGTGCTAGCCTTGGTCCATCCTCCCGCTGTGCCAATGTGAAGAAGCCGTTTCTTGTTGTGCTGCTGCATGGGGTAGCTACACATGGGAATGGTGCCTTGTTCTTTTTCAATTATTTTATAGGACGTAGCACCTAGCTGTTTTAAATAATCCTGCAAACCCTCCTCATATTGGGCAGTAGTTAATACCTCTTTCGAGAAGAGCGTATATTCAATCAGGGCTTTGTTTGCACTAAAGGGTAAAACATATAAAAAGCGGGTATTGCCTTGTTGTGGAATAGCAAAATCCATAAACGTAATTCGATTAACGTCAAAAAGAGCTTCTTTGGATTCTACAAACCACCCCAAAAAGTGTTGTTGTAAAACAGGATATCGCTTCTGTTGCAAAAGTACTTTGGGATCAAAAAGACTGGAAAAAGCCTGTTGCCCCTCAAAGGTTTGATTAGACGTGGTTATCACCACCTTTTCAGCATAAGATTCTATTTTTTGAATGTTTTCGCGCACCAAACTACAATTTGGTGCTGCTTCTAAGGCAGTATACATTTTTTGATAAAAAGGAGCAGAGCGTAACATTTTGTAGGTAAGTGGCTTGAACTCAAAGTCAGTTTTATAGTTGCTTGCCTTAAACGTTCCCAATGGCCATTGCTGAAAAAGTAAATCATCATAAGCCCCCCCTGGAGTTTCCCAATAGCACCAAGTGCGGTCGTTATGAGTTTTGACCTCCTTTTCAAGGAGCAGTAACTGTTTGTCCTTAAAATAGGGATCACTAAGTAGTCTTTGGGTTAGCATGAGGCCGGAGGCTCCCCCACCACAAACGATATAGTCAAAACAATTTTTTTTCATGAGTTGTTAAAATTAGTGATAAACTTCAGAAGTGTCCACTGATTCAGCAAAACTCTTTACTTTTGTTTCGTTACTAGATTTGTCATAAAACATGGATTTTATACTTTCTTATTTTGAAAATCTAAACCCCATAGTAGGGGCTTTTTATGCCACACTATTTACTTGGGGCTTAACCGCCTTGGGGGCTTCCATGGTTTTTTTTGTGAAGGAAATGAATCGATTGGTTTTAGATGGTTTATTGGGCTTCACCGGTGGCGTTATGGTGGCGGCTAGTTTTTGGAGTTTATTAGCGCCTGGCATTGAAATGAGTCCTGGGGAGGGGTTTGTAAAGGTTTTTCCCGCAGCCATAGGCTTTGCTTTGGGGGCTCTTTTCATTTTTGGCTTAGATAAAATATTACCCCATATTCATATCAATTTTAAAGAAACAGAAGGCCTTAAAACACCTTGGCATAAAACCACACTCTTGGTGTTGGCCATTACCTTACACAACATTCCCGAAGGATTGGCGGTGGGAGTATTGTTTGGTGGTGTGGCTGCCGGAATTCCAGAAGCTTCAATTGCTGGAGCCGTGGCTTTGGCCTTGGGGATTGGCATTCAAAATTTTCCAGAGGGCATTGCTGTTTCCATGCCGCTTAGACGACAAGGTGTTTCGCGTTTAAAAAGCTTTTGGTACGGTCAATTGTCGGCCATTGTAGAGCCCATTGCAGCTGTTATAGGGGCTGTGGCGGTCACCTTTTTTACGCCCCTATTGCCCTATGCCCTTGCTTTTGCCGCTGGAGCTATGATTTTTGTGGTAGTGGAAGAAGTAATTCCTGAAACCCAACTCGATAAATATACAGATGTAGCTACCCTCGGCTTTATTGGCGGTTTTATTGTAATGATGACCCTAGACGTTGCTTTAGGCTAACTCGTCAAAATTTTTCCAACCTTGTGCCGTTAGGGGAATTTGTTGCCCTAATCCCGTAATCAATTGATTGCCTGCCGATAGGTCAACAGCGTGTCCAATGACGGTGAGCAACGGATGCCCTTTAATTTTTTCGTAGGCTGCTTGTGGAAGAGTGAATAGCAGTTCATAATCTTCTCCACCGTTTAGTGCAGGTGCGATGCTGTTTATTTTAAATTCTTCACAAATGTTCAGCACCTCCGGATCAATAGGAATTTTTTCTTCGTAGAGGTGAAACCCAACCCCACTGGCTTTAGAAAGATGTAAAATTTCGGAAGAAAGCCCGTCGCTAATGTCAATCATGGCAGTGGGAACAATTTTCAATTCCTCGAGCAGTTCAATCACATCTTTGCGGGCTTCTGGTTTTAATTGTCGACCTACGCTATAGGTGTAGGATGACAAATCGGGTTGTAACTTGGGATTAACTTCAAAGACCGCTTTTTCGCGTTCTAAAATTTGGAGTCCGGCATAGGCCCCTCCTAAGTCGCCACTAACCACCAAGAGGTCATTGGGTTTGGCTCCAGAGCGGCGCACCAATTTTTGGGATGGGGCACTGCCTAGAGCGGTGACAGAAAGCAGCAGGCCCTTTGTGCTAGAAGTAGTGTCTCCTCCAATTAAATCAACGCCATAATTTTTGCAAGCAAGTGCAATGCCCTCATATAAAGCTGTGAGTGCCTCCACAGGAAAACGGTTGGAGACGGCAATAGAAACGGTGATTTGTTGTGGTTTGGCATTCATGGCATAGAGGTCTGAAAGATTCACAACCACCGCTTTATATCCTAGGTGTTTAAGGGGCATATAGCTTAAATCAAAATGAACACCTTCCACTAAAAGATCTGTGCTCACAACGGTTTGATCCTTGGCGTGTTGTACAATGGCAGCATCATCACCAATACCCAAAATGGTGCTTTTTTGATGGCATTTAAAATTTTTTGTGAGGTACTCAATAAGGGCAAATTCGCCCAATTCTTCTAGTGGCGTTTTGGAGGGTTCTTTATCTGCTAGCATGCTGCAAAAATAGGGACTAATTTTGGTTGTAGTTTGTTTTTTTAAGGGGGATTAATCAAAAATAGTTACGGCAAAATATTTAGTACATTAGCAAAAAAAAGATGATTCGTTTTTCCCCCTTATTCTACTCCGCACTTATGCTCATGTTTTTTGCCTGCTCTAAGGAAGTGGAAGACCCCATGGACGATTCGCCCAACACCGATGTGCTAGAACCCGACTCGCCCACCGATGAAACCCCTCAAGTTTTAAAGCAAATTCCTTGTGAAAATGGAATGGCGGGCATTTACCCTTGTTCAGGTTTTGATTTGATTTCTTATGTGCCGCTCAATATATTGGGCGGAATAGAAGGGAATGATAGTTGGGGATGGACAGATCCAGAAACAGACAAAGAATATGCCCTATTTGGGGTGGATGATGGCACTGTGTTTGTGGACCTCAGTCAACCGGAGGATCCCGTGGTATTAGGAAAACTGCCTACAGCTACCCAAGCTAGTATTTGGAGAGATATTAAAGTCTATCAAAACCATGCCTATATTGTGAGCGAAGCAAAAGAACACGGCCTGCAAGTCTTTGATTTAACACGATTGCGTGAGGCAACTCCAAACCAAATTTTTTCGGAAGATGCTCGACTCACCACTTTTGGAAGTGCCCATAACATAGCCATTAATGAAGACAGTGGCTTTGCCTATGTAGTGGGTAGCGATTTGTTTAAAGGAGGCCCCATATTTATTGATCTTAATGATCCCAAAGACCCCCAGCAAATAGGAGGTTATGAGGCCGACACCTACACCCACGATGCTCAAATTGTGCTGTATAAAGGTCCAGATAAAGCCTATGAAGGACGGGAAATTTTATTTGGTAGTAATAGTGTGGGTGGAGAAAATAACCAAGTAGTAATACTAGACGTAACCGATAAAAGCAATCCTAAAAAGATTAGTGCTTTTACCTATTCCAATGGAGGTTATACCCATCAGGCATGGCTTACTGAAGATCAAAAGTTTTTGATTCTAGGTGATGAGCTAGACGAAATCAACCAAGGGGTTAAAACGCACACGCGGATTATTGATGTGTCTAATTTAGAGGAACCCACCCTCCACATGAATCATTTTGGTCCTAGTAATGCCATAGACCACAATGGCTATGTAAGCGGAAATATTTTTTATATGGCCAATTACACCTTTGGTATTCGGGCTCTTGATATTAGTCAAATTGAAGAAAAAAATATTAGTGAAATAGGCTTTTTTGACACCTATCCAGATAACAATGACACCACTTTTTTTGGCGCGTGGAATGTTTATCCCTACTTTAAAAGTGGGCATATTCTCATTAGTGATATCAATTCTGGTCTATTTTTAGTTAAGGCGAAAGGAGAATGAAACCTCTTTATTGTGGATTACTTTTTTTGATGCTATATTCTTGTAGCAGTGATTTTGATGAGGCCCTACAGCAAATAGCACCTCCCGAAAAGGCATTTCAGCAGGTGCAAGTTTTTGGAGGAGCTGATGAAGATATTGCCCACGGCGTTGTGGCTACCCCTGATGGAGGCTTTGCAGTGATTGGAAACACCCAAAGTAGCGATGGTGATTTTTCCTTTAAGGCCAATTCGGATAGTGATATTTTTGTGCTAAAATTTGATGCTGCCAATGCGTTAGAATGGGCCAAAACCTATGGGGGTTCAGGGGATGACAGAGGCTATGATTTAGTACCTTTAAGGCAAGGGGGTTACGCTTTAGTGGGCTATAGCAACAGTAGTGATGGCGATGCCTCTAACAACGAGGGCATGCATGATCATTGGGTTATTCGCATAGATGCTAAAGGGACCCTCTTATGGGAAAAAAGTTTTGGTTTTGCCGGACATGATCATGCCTACAATATTATAGCAACCCCAGATGGGGGTTTCTTTTTTAATGGGTTTTTAGACGTTACGGCCTCTGGAGGTGCTGGTCAAGATGGCAAAGGAGCTGCTGTAAATAGGCATGGTGTTGGAGAGTTTTGGGCTCAAAAAATTGATGCACAAGGCAATTTGCTTTGGCGTAATTATTATGGCGGCACCAATAATGACCGTTCCTATGATGCTCTACTCACCACAGATGGCAACTATTTGTTAGTGGGCACATCCGAGAGTCAAGATGTCGATATTTCACAACCCAAAGGAAGTTATGACATTTGGATTGTTAAAATTAACCCCCGAGGCAAGCTGCTTTGGGAGCGTTCCTTTGGAGGTAGTGCCTACGACAGCGCTGTTGCTGCAATAGAGCATCCCCCCGGGAATTATATGGTGGTGGGGCAGTCCCTTAGCCAAGACGGCGACATCCAAATGCCACTTGGTTATTCCGATATTGTGTTAGTTGAATTGAATCAAGAGGGAACCAAGGCAGGAGTTCAAAACCTAGGTGGCCCCAATTTTGATGCAGGACAAGATGTATTGGTTTTGACTGACGGAAGCCTTTTGATATTGGGCAAAACCAACAATAGCAACACGCAATCTGAAAGCGAAACAGGTCAAAATACGGCCGTTAGTCTTTATCAACTTTTTCCCTTTAATCAAGAAATAAAAAACTTTAAATTGGACGGTCCAGGTGATGAGCAGCCCTATGCACTCACCCAAAAAGCAGATGGCACAGTAGTGGTAGTGGGGAGTACCACTAGCACAGCACCCCCTTTTCAACCCACCTATGGGAACACCGACATTTTTATTGCTGTTTGGAATTAGAATTACCAATTTAAGAATAGCTTAAAACAATAGTGAAATCGCTTGAATCATAAGAAATACCTTATATTTGTGGACTATTTAGATTAATTCTTTATTAGAATGATAAAGGTTGCCGAAAGTGCTAAAGAAAAAGTTTCTCTTCTCATGAAAGAAGAGGGGTTTAATCCCATTGAAGATTATATTCGAGTGGGGGTTAAAAGCGGCGGTTGCTCGGGCTTGTCCTACGAACTCAAATTTGACAAATCCTTACAAGCCGAAGACAAACTTTTTGAAGACAATCAAATTAAAATTGTGGTAGACAAAAAAAGTTTACTCTATTTAATTGGCACTACACTAGAATATTCGGGAGGTCTCAATGGCAAAGGATTTGTTTTTAACAACCCCAACGCGCAAAGAACCTGTGGATGTGGTGAGAGTTTCTCACTCTAAAATGAATTAAAAAAATGAGCTATACCGAAGAAGAATTAAAAAAAGAACTAGAAACCAAAGAATATGAATATGGTTTCTATACTGATATTGAATCTGAAACCTTTCCCAAAGGATTAAACGCCGATATAGTGCGTCAAATTTCCTTAAAAAAGGGAGAACCCGAATGGATGACCCAGTGGCGCCTTGAGGCTTTTGAAGCCTGGCAAAAAATGGAAGAACCCGATTGGGCCAATGTAAACTACACCAAACCTAATTTACAGGATATTTCCTATTATTCGGCTCCCAAAAAGAAGGATCAGTATAAAAGTCTTGATGAAGTAGACCCAGAGTTGTTGGAGACGTTCAATAAATTGGGAATTTCGTTAGAAGAACAAAAAAAATTGGCTGGGGTGGCGGTTGATATTGTAATGGACTCGGTTTCTGTAGCCACTACTTTTAAAGAAACACTTGCCGAAAAAGGAATCATTTTTTGTTCCATTTCAGAAGCCATTCGGGAGCATCCTGAATTGGTAAAAAAATATATAGGTTCTGTGGTGCCTCCCAAAGACAACTACTATGCGGGACTGAACAGTGCCGTTTTTAGCGATGGTTCCTTTTGCTATATTCCCAAGGGCGTGCGTTGTCCAATGGAATTATCGACCTATTTTAGAATTAACCAAGCCGGTACCGGACAATTTGAACGCACTTTAGTTATTGCTGATGAGAAGAGCTATGTGAGTTATTTAGAGGGGTGCACAGCTCCCTCTAGAGATGAAAATCAACTGCATGCAGCCGTAGTAGAACTCATTGCTTTGGATGAAGCAGAAATAAAATATTCTACTGTTCAAAATTGGTATCCGGGAGATTCTCAAGGAAAAGGGGGGGTGTTTAATTTTGTAACCAAAAGAGGGTTGTGCCATACACGCTCCAAAATTTCATGGACCCAAGTAGAAACAGGGTCTGCCGTTACTTGGAAATATCCATCTTGCATTTTAAAAGGAGATTATTCCATTGGTGAATTTTATTCCATAGCGGTCACCAATAACCATCAGCAGGCTGACACGGGAACCAAAATGATTCATCTGGGCAAAAACACCCGAAGTACTATTATTTCAAAAGGTATTTCAGCCGGAAAATCACAAAACAGCTACCGTGGACTCGTGCAAATTAGTAGTAGAGCAAAAAACGCTCGAAATTTTTCCCAATGTGACTCATTGTTAATGGGCAATGCTTGTGGAGCACATACTTTTCCCTATATAGAAGCCAAAAATAACACGGCCCAAATAGAACATGAGGCCACCACCAGTAAAATTGGAGAAGACCAAATTTTTTATTGCAATCAAAGAGGTATAGACACCGAAAAAGCCATTGCCCTCATTGTGAATGGTTTTAGTAAAGAGGTGCTCAATAAGCTGCCCATGGAATTTGCAGTAGAAGCCCAAAAATTATTAGAAATTTCCTTAGAAGGTTCTGTAGGATAAAAAATAAAATATGCTAACGATTGAAAATTTACATGCCCAAGTAGAGGGCAAACCCATTTTAAAAGGAATTGATTTAGATATAAAACCTGGAGAAGTGCATGCCATTATGGGCCCCAACGGCTCAGGCAAAAGCACCCTTTCTTCTGTGGTAGCCGGTAATGAGGATTATGAAATAACAGAAGGGAAAATGTTGCTCAAGGGCCAAGATCTAGCCGAACTTAGTGCCGAAGAAAGAGCTCATGCGGGCATCTTTTTATCGTTTCAATATCCGGTAGAAATCCCGGGAGTATCGGTCACCAACTTTATTAAAACAGCTATCAATGCCAACCGAAAGGCAAAAGGCTTAGAAGACTATCCAGCTGGAGAACTACTCAAAAAAATCAGAGAAAAAGCCAAGTTGCTCGATATAGAATCTAAATTTTTATCCCGTTCTCTTAACGAAGGTTTTTCGGGGGGTGAAAAAAAACGCAATGAAATTTTTCAGATGGCCATGTTAGAACCGGCCTTGGCTATTTTAGACGAAACCGATTCAGGACTGGACATTGACGCGCTTAAAATTGTAGCCAATGGCGTGAACAAACTCCGAAACAAAGACAACGCCATTTTGGTTATCACGCACTACCAACGCCTATTAGACTACATAGTACCCGATTTTGTCCACGTGCTTTTTGACGGTAAAATTGTCAAATCGGGAACTAAAGAATTGGCTTTTGAACTAGAAGAAAAAGGATACGACTGGATTAAAGAATTAGCCTAAGATGGAGTTTAAAGAAAAATTGCTTTCGTCTCATTTCACCCTTGACGAGAACATTGAGATTTTTGAATCGGTACAGCAAAAACGAGGGGAAGCCCTAAAGGTTTTTGAAGAAAAGGGATTTCCAACCAAAAAAGAGGAAGCTTGGAAATATACTTCCCTGCAAAATTTGATTGCCCAAGACTATGCCATTTTCCCAAAAGCGGAAACAAGCATTAAACTCAGCAAAGTCAAAAAATATTTTCTGTACGATACTGATACTTATAAAATTGTTTTTATCGACGGTGTTTATAGTCCTTTTCTTTCAGACACAACCCATGATGGTTTAGACGTTTGTTTGATGTCTGCGGCCTTAACCAAGCCCAAATATCATAAACTCATCGATACCTATTTTAACCAAATTACCCCCCAACAAGAAAGCTTAACAGCCCTCAACACCTCCTATGCCAAAGAAGGAGCTTATGTCTACATTCCCAAAAGTGTAGTAGCCGAAAAGCCAATTGAAATTATCCATTTTGCTTCTGGAAACGAAACAGCGTTGTGGTTGCAACCTCGCAACTTGATTGTTTTAGATCAAAATGCTCAATGTCAAATTATTGAACGACACCAAAGCCTCAAAGAGCATCCTGTGGTGACTAATAATGTGACCGAAATTTTCTTACACCAAGATGCTTTTTTAGACTATTATAAATTACAAAACGATTTGCCATCCGCTTCCCTCATTGACAACACCTATATTGCCCAAGAAAAAAATAGTCATGCCAGTGTACATACTTTTTCGTTAGGCGGAAAACTAGTGCGGAATAATTTAAACTTTTATCACCGAGGAGAACACGTAATGTCTACCCTCAAAGGGGTCACTATTTTGGAAGGGAAACAACATGTAGATCACTCTACCTTAGTGCATCATGCCCACCCTAATTGCGAAAGTCATCAGGATTATAAGGGTATTTTTTCAGAGCGCTCTGAAGGGGTCTTCAATGGAAAAATTTTAGTCGATAAGATCGCGCAAAAGACCAATGCCTTTCAACAAAACAACAATATTTTAATTGACGATAAGGCAACTATAAACACCAAACCCCAATTGGAAATTTTTGCTGATGATGTAAAATGTTCGCACGGTTGTACAGTGGGACAGCTAGATGAAGAAGCCCTTTTCTATTTGCGTTCAAGAGGTATTCCCAAAAAAGAAGCCAAAGCTTTATTGACCTATGCCTTTGCCAACAATGTGTTGCAAAGCGTGCAACTACCCTCCTTAAAGAAAAGAATTAACGAACTTATTGCCAATAAGCTAGGTGTTAATTTAGGGTTTGATTTATAGTCATGGAACAGCTTGCCACCATTCGAAAAGATTTTCCTATTCTTGAACGAACAGTCAATGGGCAACCCTTGGTCTATTTTGACAATGCCGCAACCTCTCAAACCCCAAAGCAGGTTATTGCTACCATAAGTCATTATTATGAAAATTATAATGCCAACATACACCGGGGGGTGCACGCCCTGAGTCAAGAAGCTACTGAAGCTTATGAATTGGCCCGAAAAAAAATTCAAAATCATTTCAATGCAGCTCATCCCCACGAGATCATTTTTACTTCTGGCACTACTCACGCCATCAATATAGTGGCCTCTGGCTATGAAGCTCTTTTAGAAAAGGGTGATGAGTTGTTGGTTTCGGCCCTAGAACATCATTCTAACATTGTGCCTTGGCAAATGCTTTGTGAAAAAACAGGAGCTGTTTTAAAGGTCATTCCCATGACCCCACAAGGAACCTTAGACATGGAAGCCTATGCGGCTCTACTATCTGAAAAGACAAAATTGGTTTTTGTCAATCATGTTTCCAATGCGCTAGGCACCATAAATCCCATTGAAGAGATTATTAAACAAGCCCACACAATTGGAGCAAAAGTTTTGATTGATGGGGCGCAGGCCTCTCCGCATATCAAAGCAGATGTTCAAGCCTTAGAGGTAGATTTCTATGTGACCTCTGCCCATAAACTTTGTGGCCCCACAGGGGTAGGCATGCTCTATGGTAAATCGGATTTACTCAATGCTCTACCGCCCTATCAAGGGGGTGGCGAAATGATAGCCGAAGTGACCTTTGAAAAAACAACCTATGCCGAGCTGCCCCATAAGTTTGAAGCGGGCACCCCCAACATAGCCGGGGGCATTGCCTTTGGTGCTGCTTTAGATTATATGAATAACGTTGGATATGACAATATTGCTGCCTATGAAGATGAATTGTTGTCTTATGCCACCACTCAACTAAAGGCTATAGAAGGTGTTCAAATTTATGGAGAAGCCCCCCGTAAAACAGCCGTAATATCGTTTAATATTCAAGGTTTGCATCCCTATGATGTAGGCACCATTTTAGATCAGTTGGGCATAGCTGTGCGCACTGGCCACCACTGTGCGCAGCCCATCATGGACTATTATAAAATTCCCGGCACCATTCGGGCTTCCTTTGCCTTCTACAATACTTTTGAAGAAATTGACCGACTTGTAGAGGGGGTTAAGAAAGCCATTCAAATGTTGCAATAAATGAATATCTTGTAGCAATGAAAACAATTCAAGAAGCGCAGCAAGACATTGTTGAAGAATTCAGTTTTTTTGAAGACTGGATGCAACGCTATGAGCACATGATCGAATTGGGGAAAAGTTTACCGCTAATTGATCCAAAATATAAAACCGATGATCATATCATTAAGGGTTGCCAAAGCAAGGTTTGGGTGCACGCCGATTTAAAGGAAGACAAAATCTTTTTCACAGCCGATAGTGATGCCATCATTACCAAAGGTATTATAGCTATTTTAATTCAAGTTTTTTCGGGCCAGGCCCCTCAAGCTATTTTGGCCGCCGATACTAGCTTTATTGATCAAATTGGATTGAAAGACCACCTTTCGCCCACTCGCGCCAATGGTTTGGTGTCTATGATCAAACAAATAAAAATGTATGCCTTAGCTTTTCAAACACAAATTCAATCATAATGGAAGCAAATACAAAAAATACCGCCGAATTGGGAGATAAAATTGTGAATGTGCTTAAAACCATTTACGACCCTGAAATTCCAGTTGATATCTACGAATTAGGGTTAATTTATGATGTCTTTGTAAACGAAGAGGACGAAGTCAAAATATTAATGACACTCACTACCCCCAATTGTCCGGTGGCCGAAACGCTGCCTGTGGAGGTAGAAGAAAAAGTAAAGTCGTTAGATGAGGTGAAAGATGCCGAAGTTGAAATTACGTTTGACCCCCCTTGGAGCCAAGATTTGATGAGTGAAGAAGCTAAATTGGAATTAGGAATGCTTTGAGATGGCCGATGCAATTGTCAACAGAGTAGCTCAAAGTGCTTTAGTTCAGCTTGATTTGGAGGCCTATTATCCTTCAGGAACCCGAACACTTATAGACTTATCGCAATGGTTAGAAGAAGGCTTTATACTCCGTGAAAAAGAGTTTCGAGCCCATTTAAAGACACATGATTGGAGTCAATATCAAGACCATTTTGTAGCCTTGCATTGTAGTACCGACGCTATCATTCCGGCTTGGGCCACACTTTTAGTTACAACTCATTTAACCCCTTATGCGCAAAAAATTATCCAAGGAGATTTAAGTCAGTTGGAAAATGTCCTCTATGCCGACTGGATGGCTGCTTTTGACTGGAGCCCTTTTGAAGGGAAACCCGTTATGATTAAGGGCTGTGCCAACAAGCCCATACCCGAGAACGTGTTGGTGCAAGTCATTCAAAAATTGCAACCTCTTGCCAAAAGCTTGTTTTATGGAGAAGCTTGTTCTTCGGTTCCGCTTTGGAAAAAATAAGACTTTATGGCACCATCAAAACCTAAAGTTTTAATTTGTACATACTATTGGCCTCCTGCTGGAGGATCGGGGGTGCAACGTTGGCTTTATTTTGCTAAACATTTACGAGAATTGGGTTGGGAACCAGTGGTGCTCACCGTAGATGAGACACAGGCATCCTATCCGGAACATGATGAAAGTCTCTATGGTCTAACCGAAGGCATTCGTGTATACAGAACTGCTACGAGAGAACCCCTACAGTTTTATGCACGGTGGTTTTCTAAGGGTGGACTTCCAAAAGGAGCTGTTCCACAGCAAACTTTTTGGCAGCGTTTGGCAGCTTATATACGAGGTAATTTTTTTATTCCTGATGCACGAAAAGGCTGGGTTCCTTTTGCTTTGGCCAAAGCGCAAAAACTTTTAAGCAAAGAAGCTATTTCCTATGTGGTGACTACCGGACCACCTCATTCCACGCATTTAATTGGCCTAGTACTTAAAAAGCGATTTAAGGTGAAGTGGATCGCCGATTTTCGAGACCCGTGGACTGCGCTGTTTTACAATCAGCAACTCTATCGTTCTGCTCGAGCTAAGCGAAAAGATGAAGCCTTAGAACAAAGTGTTTTATCCCATGCCGATACGATTTTGACCACTATTGGAGGCAATTTTCACCAAAGTCTTCAACAAAAAGTGACCAAGAAAATCAATCTAATGGCACTCCCCAACGGTTTTGATGCTGAACTAATGGCAGGACTAAAAGGGATTAAGCCCAAAGAATTTCACTTGGTCTTTACGGGTCTATTGACCCAAAATCAGGCCTATTCTGAACTGCTTAAAGCCCTACAAACTTTTGTATCAAGACATCCAAAAGCAACTATTAAGTGGTCTTTTGCTGGGTCTGTAGCAGAAGAAATACTGCGTGAAGTGAAAGTGGCACTTCCCACTGTTAGGGTTGTGCATCTAGGCTATATTCCTCACGCTGATGCAGTGGAACTGATGAAAAGTGCGCACCTATTGCTTAATTTTATTTTTAAAGGAGCAGAACAAAACATGCTTTCCGGAAAAATATTGGAATATTTGGCTACTGAAGTTCCCATTCTCTCCTTAGGAGAACCAGAATCTCCTGCTGGCGTTTTTTTAGCACAAGCCTCTCACACTAAAATGATTCATCCACAGGATCAAAAGGCTATGCTGTTGTTTTTAGAAGAAGTCTATAAAGAAAAAGACAGCCTTAGAAATTATTTCCCCCAACTGGAACAATGGAGTCGAAAAGCCCTAACCCAAAGGCTTATTGATGAGGTGTTCCACACAACGTAACACTTTTTTTCTTACTCTTTTTGGTGAGTTATGAATGATAGGAGACTATCGTCCACTAACTTCTCTTTAGCCTCCAGTGGGAGGGGGAAAGATTTTGCAAAGTAAAATCAGGGGGGTGTATTTTTCGTTCCCCCTTAGTAGGGGGGAATTCTTTTCTGCCCTCTACTAAGAGGGGAAATCAAAATTTGATTGGCAGGAGTAGATTATTCCTCTTCGGCAATTTCTGGATAGAGAAAATGGTTATAAGGGAAGCGTGTGATGTGAATTTTTCGCACTTCTTGATAGACTCTTGTTCGAAAAGTTTCCAAATTTTCTTTACTCAAAGCCGAGATAAATAAAGCCTGTCCGTTCATGCGATGCATCCAAGTTTGCTCCCATTCTTCAAGGCTATAGTGCTGAGGGGTTCTTTGCGTCATGAGATCGGTTTCATCCCAGGGTTCGGATTGGTAGGCGTCTATCTTGTTAAACACTATCAGAGTAGGTTTATCGAGACAATCTATTTCTTTTAAGATTTGATTGACCGATTCAATATGAGCTTCAAAATTAGGATGGGCAATATCTACAACATGCAAGAGCAAATCGGCTTCCTTTACTTCATCAAGCGTGCTTTTGAAAGATTCTACTAATTGAGTGGGTAATTTTCGAATAAATCCAACCGTATCACTCAGTAAAAAAGGAAGGTTGCCCACTACCACTTTTCGCACGGTGGTGTCTAAGGTGGCAAAGAGTTTGTTTTCTGCAAACACTTGGCTTTTGGCCACAACATTCATTAAGGTTGATTTTCCTACGTTTGTATAGCCTACCAAGGCCACTCGAACTAAGGCCCCACGGTTACCTCTTTGAGTGGCCATTTGCTTGTCTATGACCAACAACTTTTTTTTCAAAAGGGCAATTTTATCACGCACAATTCGTCGGTCAGTTTCAATTTCGGTTTCACCGGGCCCTCGCATTCCAATTCCTCCTCGTTGGCGTTCAAGGTGGGTCCATAGCCCCTTCAATCGAGGCAATAAATATTCATATTGTGCTAATTCCACTTGAGTGCGGGCATAGCTGGTTTGGGCACGTTGGGCAAAAATGTCTAAAATCAGCCCTGTTCTATCTAAAATTTTACAGCGTAAAAGTTTTTCAATATTACCTTGTTGGGCGGGCGATAATTCATCATCAAAAATGACAGTAGTAATTTCATTCTCTTTCACATAGGTTGCCACTTCTTCCATTTTACCCGAACCAATAAAGGTTTTAGGATGAGGCAGATCAATACGTTGAACAAAACGTTGGCAAACCATCCCACCAGCGGTATGTGCTAAAAATGCTAATTCGTCTAAATATTCTTTGGATTGTGCTCCGTCTTGATTAGAGTGAATCACACCCACTAAAATGGTTTTTTCTAACTCAAATGTTTTTTCTTCAATCATTGGGGGAAGTCCATGTTTTTAGTTCTGTGGTAGTGCCATCAAAAACGGCATAGGTATTGTGAGACAACCAATCTCCAAGATTGAGGTAGTTAGCACCCTGCGTTAAAGGAATATTTAAAGGTAGATGACGGTGTCCAAAAATATAATAATCACGTTGCTTTTCTTGTTGCTTTTCTAAACAATATTGCACCAACCATTCTTTCTTTTCGCCTAAAAATTGGGGGGCTTCTTGTCCGGAAATCAGTTTGTTTTTAAGCGATAAATATTGCCCTAATGAAATGCCCCAACGTGAGGGAATAGCTCTAAAAAGAGCTTGTGCTAGTGGATTGGTAAACACTTTTTTCATTTGTTTATAGCCCCAGTCTCCCGGGCCCAAACCGTCACCATGACCCACTAAAAAGGTTGTATTATTCCATTGCATTTCTTGGGGTTGGTGGTGAACAGCAATTCCCAATTCTTCTTCAAAATAGCCCTTCATCCATAAATCGTGGTTGCCCACAAAATACTCAATGTGAAGACCAGCGTCAACAAGTTGAGCGAGCTTGCCTAAAATGCGCACATGGCCTTTAGGCACTACTTTTTTATATTCCACCCAAAAATCAAAAAGATCACCTAACAAATAGAGGGCTTGTGCTTGGGGGGCTATAGCCTCTAACCAGGCTATAAAATATTTTTCTCTTTTTTTGCTGGCTTCTAGGGTTGGTGCTCCAAAATGTTGATCGGAAGCAAAGAATATTTTTTTGTTTTTGGAAAGTTCCATCTTATCCAATTGCCTGCTCCAAGTCAGCAATTAAATCATCAATGTTTTCAATGCCCACACTCAGGCGAATTAAGGCATCAACCACACCACTTTCTTCTCGAACGGCTTTAGGAATAGAGGCATGTGTCATACTTGCGGGATGTCCTGCTAAACTTTCAACACCACCCAAAGATTCGGCTAATGTGAATAGTTCCAAGCGTTCCACAATTTGGATAGCAGCGGTATAATCGGCTCCTTTTGTAACAAATGAAAGCATTCCGCCAAAATCTTTCATCTGTTTTTTGGCCACCTCGTGATTGGGGTGTTCTTCAAAACCGGGCCAATATACTTTTTCAATTTTGGGATGCTTTTTTAAATAGTGCGCAATGGCGGCTGCATTTTCGCAATGTCGTTGCATACGAACGGCTAAGGTTTTTATGCCCCTTAGGGTTAAGAAACAATCCATAGGTCCGGGCACTGCTCCACTTGCATTTTGAATGAAGGCTAAGCGTTCAGCAAGGGTTTCATCGTTAACCACCAAGCTTCCTAAAATCAAATCGGAATGCCCTCCTAAATATTTAGTGGCAGAATGCATCACAATGTCAGCACCAAGGGTTAAGGGTTGCTGCAAATAGGGAGAAGCAAACGTATTGTCTACTGCCAACAGAATCTTATGCTGTTGTGCTAGTTGGGCAATGGCTTTAATGTCCGCTACCTGCATCATGGGATTGGTGGGAGTTTCGACCCAGATGAGTTTGGTTTTTTTGGTGAGAGCAGCAGCAATAGTTTCAGTGTTTTGCATGCCCACAAATCGAAAGGAAATGCCCAGTGGCTCAAAAACTTTGGTAAACAAACGATAAGAACCTCCATAGAGATCGTTGGTAGACACCACTTCATCTCCGGGTTGTAGGAGTTTTAAAACGGCATCCATGGCAGCTAAACCAGAGGCAAATGCCAGTCCATAGGTTCCTTCTTCAATGCTAGCTAAAGCTTGCTCAAGTGCTTTTCGTGTGGGGTTGTGGGTGCGGCTATATTCAAATCCTTGATGTCCTCCCGGGGTTGTTTGGGCATAGGTAGAGGTTTGATATATAGGTGGCATCACGGCTCCATAGGCTTTGTCTGGTGCTTGTCCTCCGTGAATCACAGCGCTATTGAAATGCATTTTTTTCTTCATAAACGGTTCAAATATTGCCCCTACAAAGGTATTGCAATTTATAGAAATGCCTTTCCTGTTCTATAAAAATCATTTTCTTTGTAGAATCAATTAAATATCATGCGTGTTTTTTATTATTTAAGTAGTTGTTCCACCTGTAAAAACATTATGCAAAGCTTGTCTCTGGGAGCAGATATTCAACAAGTGGACATCAAAAAGACACCCTTAAATGGCTCTCAATTAGAGACCCTCAAAACCCTTGCTGGAAGTTATGAAGCCTTGTTTAGCAAACGGGCACAATTGTATAAGCAACGTAATCTTAAAGATCAAAACTTAGGAGAAGCAGATTTTAAAAAACTCTTGTTGGAGCACTATTCCTTTCTAAAAAGACCCATTTTGTGCTATGATGACCAACTATTTGTTGGCAATAGTCCTAAGGTAGTTGCCGCTGCCAATACGTTTTTAAATGAACAATAGAACCCTAGCCCTTTTGGCTGCATTAGCAGCCACCACCATCTATGGACTCAATCATACGGTGGCAAAAGTGGTGATGCCCCATCACATTGGTGCTTTTGGCTTTATCATGTTGCGGGTTGTGGGTGCTAGCCTTTTGTTTTGGGCGGTGAGTCCTTTTTTTCCCAAAGAGCGAATTGCCAAAAAGGATTTTAAGAGGCTTTTTTTTGCTGCTCTTTTTGGCATGTGCATCAATATGTTGATGTTTTTTAAAGGGCTAGAACTTTCTACTCCCATCAACAGTGGGGTGATTGTAACCCTCACACCCATCATCATCCTAATACTGTCTGCTATTTTTCTAAAAGAGCGGCTCACAACCCTTAAAGTTATGGGTATCGTTTTGGGGTTTATTGGTGCTTTGGCCCTAGTGTTTAATAATGCCCCTAGCTTGGTTCCCAATGCGCCAAATATTCCCTTGGGCAACATTATGTTGCTCATCAATGCCTCTTGCTTTGGAGCCTATTTGGTAATTATCAAGCCCCTCACCCAAAAATACCATACCGTCACTTTAATGAAATGGATTTTTCCCATAGGCATCATTTTAACATTTCCCATCACCGTTGAAGAGTTTTTGGAAGTTGATTGGTCTAACTTGCCCTTTGATGCCCTTTGGCGCATGGCCTATGTGGTTATTGGCACTACTTTTTTTGCTTATTTGCTCAATGTATTTGCCCTTAAAGCCCTAAACGCCACTACCATTGGTGCCTTCACCTATTTACAGCCTATATTGGCGATTCTTTATGCTTTAGCAACCGGTAATGATCAATTAGATTGGGTGAAAGTTGTGGCCTGTTTAATGGTTTTTTTAGGGGTTTATCTAGTTTCCAAAAAGCGGAAAACAGCTACCATGGTCTAGCCTCGATATCTTTTCTTAAGACTCCAAATCCTGAGGTTTTATTCCTTCTATTCGGGTATCGGCAGGGGATAAACTTCTAAAATCTTCAGTTTTGGGCAGGGTGTCAAAATGTTGCCAAAGTTCTTGGGGGAGGGCTGCTAGTTTTCGAGTTTTAAGGTCTATCCAGCCACCCATCATTTGACATCGGGCCACGTTTTTCCCTTCTTGGTTGTAGTAATTATGCCGAAAAGAAAAAAAGGTGCCGTGTTGGCTTAAACCGGCGAGCTCACAAGAAACACGAATTTCATCATCGGGCAGTACCTCCTTAAAATAAGTGAGACTTTCATTAAAAATAATGGGCCCTAAGCCCATTTTGATTAAGCTTTTGTGGGTGAGACCCAAGGAGTTGAGTAGGGCCATGCGGGTTTCTGAGGCATAGCCTAAATAGGTTACATTGGCGAGGTGCCGATTGGCATCCAAGTCATTCCATCGTATTTCAAAAGATTTTAAAAACAAAATTTAATTTTTTGATAAAGCTATTCTTTTTCTATTTTTAGCAAAAATTAAACGAATGAAAAAAATTATAGGTGTATTTATTTTAGGGTTGTTAATGAGTTGTGGAGATAGCCCCAAAGAAAAAAAAGGATTTGAATATAACCGCACCCAAAAAGAAGAAAAAAAGACTACCGGAGCTAAGAGTAGCGATGCTGTGCCGGTAGATTTAGAGAATAAAGGAGTGGGTCCAATTACAGAAATGGAATGGCCAGAAAACATTGATGCAACGTTGGCTGCCACAGGTGAAACCTATTTTAAGCAAAAATGTACGGCTTGCCACATGCCCAACAGAAAATTGATTGGCCCGGCTATGCAAGGAGTTTTTGAAAGACGCAGTCCGGAGTGGGTCATGAATATGTTATTAAACCCTACAGAAATGCTCAAGCAGGACCCTATTGCTAAAGCCCTGCTTGTTGCCTATAATAATGTGATGATGATTAATCAAAATCTCTCTCAAGAAGAGGCGAGAGCCATCACCGAATATTTACGAACCCTATAAAGACCAGGCTTTTCCGCCGGTAGTTTCCATTAGGTCAACACAGCCTTTTTGTTCCCCAGGAACGGGAGCATAGGCCATTACTTGCTCACCAATAAATTCATTGGTCTTGAAGGCTCTTACTGCAAAACTCCTAAGTTGTTGGGCAAAGCCTGCAGCGGCTTCTTCTCCTTCAGGGGTTTTTCCTTTAAGATATTTGGCCAATTGCTGATCAAATTCTTCAACACTCACCGCATCAAGAGAACTTTTTCCAGTATCCTTAAGGGTTTGTGCTTCAAAGGCATCTACTGCACTTTGGACATCTTGTTGCTGTTTTTCATCCATCACAGCTGCTATATATGCGTCTGAGAAGGCGGCCAACTTCAACGATTTTGCTCCGGGAATTTCGGTTTCGGGAATGATGAGTTCCATCAATTCATTGATCATATTCCACTGGGAAGACGCAAAAAACTTTGGTGTCCACGTGGGTGTGGTTTGACAACTTTGAAAGAGACTTGAAAGGGCGGGAGTGGCCGCTACTGCGCCAAGTCCCCATCCCATATTTTGCAATGCTTTTCTTCTATCCATTTTCAATTGTTATTGGTTTTATAAATTCATTTTTTTCAATTCTTCTACAGCAAAGTTTGCTGCTCTAGCTGTTAAAGCCATATAAGTTAAAGAAGGATTCACATTTCCTGCTGAAGTCATGGCGGCACCGTCGGTAACAAATACATTGGGCACATCATGCACTTGGTTGTTGCCATTTAACACAGAGGTTTTAGGATCACGACCCATTCGAGCAGTTCCCATTTCATGAATACCATTTCCTAATATATATTCAGAGTCATAGGTTCTAATGTTTTTAGCCCCTGCTTCTTCCAGCATTTCGGCGGCTTGCTGTGCCATGTCTTTACGCATGTTGAGTTCATTCTCTTTAATGCCAGCATCAAAGGTTACGGTGGGGAGTCCCCATTCGTCTAATTTATCGTAGTCTAAGACCATTTTGTTTTCATGATAAGGCAACACCTCACCAAATCCAGTCATTCCTAAAGACCAATCACCTGGTTGGGTGATGGCTTCTTTAAATTCAGAGCCATAACCTAATTCAGCAACTTTAGAAGACCAACCACCTCGGCCTCCGCCACCTTGGTAGCCATAGCCTCGAATGAAGTCTTTTTGGTTGGTAGCACCTCCGATGTTTCTAAAGCGCGGCACATAGATACCGTTGGGTCTTCTACCCGTGTAATATTTATCTTCAAAACCTTCCATGCTCCCTTGAGCCCCTACTTGGAAGTGGTGGTCCATCAGGTTATGTCCTAATTCACCAGAGTCGTTCCCCATTCCATTGGGAAAACGGTCTGACTTGGATTGCATCAAAATAGAAGTTGATGCCACAGCTGAAGCACATAAGAAGATCACTTTAGCTTTGTATTCAATCACTTCTTTGGTTTCGGCATCGATAATGCGAACTCCAGTTGCTCGTTTTTTATCGGCATCATAAAGCACTTCATGCACAATAGAATTTGGACGTAGGGTCATATTGCCTGTTGCTTCTGCCATAGGCAGTGTAGAAGAATTACTGCTAAAGTAGGCACCAAACGGGCATCCTCTTCGGCATCTATTTCGATATTGACAATTTATTCTTCCTGCACCTGGCTTGGTGCCCTCTGTGATGTGGGCAACCCGTCCAATGGTAACAATACGGTCTTTATATTTTGAGTTAACAGCGTTTTTAAGAACGTCTTCCACACAGTTAAGCTCCATAGGCTTTAAATAATTTCCATCGGGAAATTGTGGCAAGCCTACATTTTCTCCACTCACCCCAATGTGTTCTTCCACATAGTGATACCAGGGAGCTAAATCTTTATAGCGAATGGGCCAATCAACTGCAACGCCATCTTGAGCATTGGCACCAAAATCGAAATCGGTGAGGCGATAGGACTGTCTCCCCCAAGTTAGGGAGCGACCTCCTACATGGTAGCCACGAATCCAATTGAATTTTTGCACTTCATTGTAGGGATGCTTAAGATCATCCACAAAAAGGTGAGAAGTAGAAATGCTATTTACATATTCGGTTCTACTTTGTTTAGGCTGTCTTTGTCTAATTTCTTGTGTGATTACATCACCATGAGGATAATCCCACGGATCATCATTTGCTGTGGTGTAGTCATCAACGTGTTTCAACATACGTCCACGTTCCAAAACCAAGGTTTTCAATCCTTTTTCACACAATTCTTTTGCTGCCCAACCGCCACTGACACCGGTGCCAACTACGATTGCATCAAATTCATTCTCCATTTATTACTGTTTTTTTTGCTTGTTTTATTTCTGGTGATCTCAAATATAGAAGAAAATCCTTCACACTGCTAATAATTTTAGTACATTTCAGCTATTAATATTATTTGTAACGAAACCCAAAAAAATGAATCGAAAAACTTTTTTATCACAACTTTCCTTTGCTGGTGTGGGTGTTGCTGCTCTAGGATTTGCTTCTTGCAAAAATAATCCAGCTGATAAAGCAGCTTCTGCCACAGCTCCCTTTTTTAAATTAAGCTTGGCACAATGGTCCATTCACAGAGCTATTCGGGAACAAGGCGTTTCGCCCTATGATTTTGCCAAATTAGCCAAAGGATGGGGCTTTGAAGGTTTAGAATATGTCAATCAGCTCTATACCGATGTCACTAAAAGTGAGCAGCCTGAAGAGGCCATGCAAAATTTCATAGCCCGTTCTAATGAAGAAGCTGCTAAATATGGTTTGCAAAACCTACTCATCATGATTGACGGTGAAGGAGACCTTTCTTCTTCTGACGAAGAAAAAAGAATACAAGCAATTGAAAACCATAAAAAATGGATTTTAGCTGCCAATAGCATGAACTGCCATTCGGTACGTTTAAATCTATATGGTGAAAATGATCCAGCCCTTTGGAAGCAAAACAGCATTGCTAGTTTAACGGCATTGGCCACCTTTGCCCAGCCCTACAATATTAATATTATGGTAGAAAATCACGGTTCCCTAACCTCTCAAGCCGACTTGCTAATGGAGGCCATCAACGGAACTGGAATGGCAAACTGTGGCACACTTCCCGATTTTGGCAATTTCTGCATTGAAAGAGGGCCTAATTATTCTTGTGTAAAAGAATATGATCGCTACAAAGGCACAACTGAAATGATGCCTAAAGCTTTTGGTGTAAGCGCCAAATCACATGATTTTGATGCTGCTGGTAACGAAACCAATACGGACTATATCCGTATGCTCAAAATTGTAAAAGACGCAGGCTACTCAGGCTATATTGGAGTAGAATATGAAGGAAACACGTTGTCTGAAGAAGAGGGCATTATAGCCACTCGTGACCTTCTTCTCAAAGTAGGAGCCCAAATGTAACGTGAAAACGGCGGTAAAAATTCAATTGGCCACCATGATGTTCCTCGAATTTTTTATTTGGGGAGCTTGGTATGTCACCATGGGAACCTATTTGACACAGGCTTTTAAGGCTAGTGGAACGGCTTTGGCTCAAGCATATGAAACCCAATCTATAGGGGCGCTCATTGCGCCCTTTATAATTGGTCTCATTGCCGACCGTTATTTTGCAGCTCAAAAAGTGTTAGGCATCTTGCATCTTTTTGGAGGTGCATTGCTATTGCTTGCTGGGCGTCAGGGTCAATTTTCAGATTTTTATCCGTTTATTTTATGCTACATGATTCTTTTTATGCCTACACTTGCCCTTGTCAATGCGGTGGCATTTCGGCAAATGAAAGATCCTTCAAAAGAATTTGCTTCCATAAGAACACTAGGCACCTTGGGATGGATAGTTGCCGGGTTTGTGATTGGCTCGATGGGGTGGGAGCAAACACTAAGTTTAGAAAAAACTTTTTTTATGGCCGGAATAGCCTCTTGTTGTTTGGGTCTTTTTTCTTTTTCTTTACCCAATACATCACCACATAAAGACAAAAACGAAAAAATAAACCTAAAAGCAATTTTAGGCTTAGAGGCCTTAGCCTTGTTAAAAGACCGTTCCTATCTTTTGTTTTTTGTCACTTCCATTTTGCTTTGCATTCCCCTAGCCTTCTATTATCAACACGCCAATCAATTTTTAAACGAACTGGGCATGGAAGCAGCTGCTTCCAAAATGGCACTAGGGCAGTTTTCGGAACTCCTTTTTTTGCTATTGCTACCCTATGTTCTAAAGCGTTTTGGGTTTAAAACCACATTAATAATAGGCCTTTTGGGGTGGGGTATACGCTACTTGCTCTTTGCTTTTGGCTCGCTCGAAACAAGCAGTTGGATGTTGTTTTTGGGCATATTACTCCACGGCATATGCTATGATTTCTTTTTTGTTTCCGGACAAATCTATACCGATGCTAAAGCGGGTAAAAAATACCGCAGTGCTGCTCAAGGACTCATCACCTTAGCCACCTATGGAGTGGGGATGATGATTGGCTTTAGAGTAGCTGGAACCCTCATCGATTTCTATCAATTATCAGCTGGACACAACTGGCAACAAATTTGGCTTAAACCTTCCATTTTTGCATTTACCGTATTAATCTTATTTTTAATCACTTTTAAAAACCAACCTCTAAATAAAAAACAATATGAATAAAATTAGACATGGCATATTGGGCGGCGGCGGCGATTCACTAATTGGCGTTCTGCACCGAGTTGCAGCCCATATGTATGACCGCTACGAAATTGTTGCTGGTGTTTTTAACCCCAACTATGAAGAAAACATTGCCTTTGCTAAACAAATTGGAGTCAATACAGACCGTGTATATAAAGACTTCGAAGAATTTATTGCTGTAGAAAGTCAAAAGCCAGAAGACGAACGTCTTGAAGTGGTTTCGGTGCTCACCCCCAATGTGCTGCATTTTCCAATGGCCAAAAAACTTTTAGAAAATGGATTTAATGTTATTTGTGAGAAACCCCTAACTACTACCTATGAAGATGCTCTAGAATTGGCAGCCCTTCAAAAAAAGCACAATGCTGTGTTTGCGGTTACCTATACCTATACGGGCTACCCCATGGTGCGCCATATGAAACAACTCATTGCCGATGGCGTGTTGGGCGATATCCATAAAGTAGATTTGCAATATTATCAAGGGTGGATTAATCCTGTGATTCACGATAAAGAAAAACGCAAAAGCGTTTGGCGTCTAGACCCAAAAGTGGCCGGAATCAGTTCTTGTGTGGGAGATATTGGCACGCACGCTTTTCATATGGTAGAATATCTCACCGGCATGGAAGTCAAAGAGGTGCTGGCCGATTTGAACATGCTCTATGAAGACAACCCCCTAGATATTGACGGCACCATATTGGTTCGTTTTTCCGACACCATAAAAGGTGTGTTGCGTTCCAGTCAAATTGCAACCGGCGAAGAAAATGGTCTAACGGTGGCTATTTATGGCCGAAAAGGCGCCTTTAGATGGGAACAAGAAAATCCAAATTATCTCTACCACTTAAAAGATGATGAACCTCGTCGGGTAATAAAACCGGGCAATGCCTATGCTTCAGACTTTGCTAATGACGGCACTAAACTTCCTGCCGGACACCCCGAGGGAATATTTGACGCTATGGGAAACATTTACAAAGGGGTAGCGAAAGCGCTAAGGGGCGAAAAGATTTTTAATGGAGAGTATCCGACCCTTAATGAAGGAGCAAGAGGAATTAATTTTATAGAATCAGTAGTAGCATCACATAAAAACGGAAACACATGGCAAAGCTTGGACAAACAATGAAAACCATCAAAGGCCCCGGCATTTTTTTAGCACAATTTGTAGACAGTAAGGCCCCTTTTAATTCGTTAGAAGGCATGTGCCAATGGGCAGCCGATTTAGGCTACAAAGGCATTCAAATTCCAACTTGGGAGTCTTTTTTAATAGACCTTGATCAAGCAGCCGAAAGCAAAACCTATTGTGATGAACTCAAAGGCAAAATCAATTCTTATGGCCTAGAAATAACAGAGCTTTCTACCCACTTGCAAGGGCAGTTAGTTGCCGTGCATCCGGCTTACGATTTGATGTTTGATAACTTTGCCCCCGATGCGGTAAAAAACAACCCCAAGGCACGAACCGAGTGGGCTGTAGAAACCATGAAAAAAGCGGCACGAGCTAGTCAAAATCTAGGGCTCACCACACATGCTACTTTTTCAGGAGCACTCTTGTGGCACACTTGGCACCCTTGGCCTCAACGTCCTGCTGGATTGGTGGAATTAGGATTTAAAGAGTTAGCGAACCGATGGTTGCCCATTCTCAATGTTTTTGATGAATGTGGCGTAGACGCATGCTATGAAATTCACCCAGGGGAAGACCTTCATGATGGTGTGACTTTTGAGCGCTTTTTAGAAGCCACCAACAACCATAAACGAGTTAATATTTTGTATGATCCCAGTCATTTTGTCTTGCAGCAATTAGACTATATTGAATATATTGATCACTATCACGAATTCATTAAATCTTTTCATGTGAAAGATTCAGAATTTAAACCCACCGGAAAAAAAGGTGCCTTTGGGGGCTATGGTGATTGGATTGATCGTGCCGGGCGCTATCGCTCTCCGGGAGACGGTCAAATAGATTTTAAAACCATTTTTACCAAACTCACAGAATATGGTTGTGATGTTTGGGCCGTAATGGAGTGGGAGTGTTGCATAAAAAGTCCAGAGCAAGGGGCGCGAGAAGGGGCACCCTTCATTCAAAGCCACATTATTGAAGCAACTCAAAAAACTTTCGACGATTTTGCCGGAGGGGACATTGACGAGCAGCATTTACGCAACATTTTAAACCTTTAATTACAGCAGTATGAAGTTTTTATCATCCCTTTTGGTTGCTATTTTGCTTGTGCAAAGCAACGCAACTGCACAAGAAAAAGAATGGATTCCGCTTTTTAACGGCAAAAATCTAGATGGCTGGCATCTCTACAACAATGCTAAAGTAAAACCCATTTGGACGGTAGAAGACGGAGCGCTAGTGTTAGACCCGGCCAATAAATCAAAGGGAGATCCTGCACAAGATATTGTAACCGACAAAACCTTTAAAAGTTTTCAATTGTCTATAGAATGGAACATTGCACCAAAGGGAAACAGTGGTCTTTTTTGGGCGGTTAATGAGGCCCCTCAATATGGTCGTCCATACACAACGGGCCCCGAAATTCAGGTGCTAGATAACCAAGGGCATCCCGACGGCAAAGTGCGACCCAATTTTCATCAAGCCGGATCGCTCTATGATATGGTAGAACCCCTAGCCGATGTGACCAATGCTCCTGGAGAGTGGAATCATTTTTTAATTACCATAGACTATGAGCAAAACCACGGAAGTGTGGCTTTAAACGGCACCCTTGTGGTTGAATTTCCACTCTATGGACCAGCATGGGAGGCTCTTATTCAAAATTCTAAATTTAAATCCCCAGGCTTTAAAGGCTTTGGTGAATTCCATACTGGACACATAGGGTTGCAAGATCATAACGATAGAGTGGCCTTTCGCAATATTAAAATTAAACCCCTTTAGCCTATGATCTATTCTATGACGGGATTCGGGAAAGGGGAAAAACAACAAGATACCCTAGGAATCAACGTTGAAATTAGAACTTTAAACAGCAAAAGTTTAGATCTTAACTTTAGAACGCATAGCAGTTTGCGTGAAATTGAGCCCCAGTTGCGCAAACAAATTTCAAATCGCTTGCAACGCGGGAAAATTGATGTGTCCATCTATTTAGACTTTCAGGGCGAACAAGCTCCTGTAACCATTAATAAAACTGTGGTAAAGGGCTATTTAGACCAACTTCAGTCCATAGTGGGCGCCGATTCAGAAGGATTATTGTCTATTGCCATGCGGTTGCCGGAAACCCTCTCCAACGATAATAAAGGCTTAGAGGAGGACACCCAAAAGGCACTATTTGCTTTATTGGATGAAGTCCTAGAGCGTGTTAATAATTTTAGGGCTGAAGAAGGAAAAGCCTTGGCCACAGAATTAAATACCCGACACACTAACCTGGTAAAACTGCTAGAAGATGTGGTGCGATTAGACCCCGAACGGGCCGTTGCGGTGAAAGACAAACTGCGAAATGCTTTAGCCGAATTAAACACTCAAATTGACGAAAACAGGTGGGAGCAAGAGCTCATTTATTATCTTGAAAAATACGACATTACCGAAGAAAAAGTGCGCTTAAAAAAGCATTTAGATTATTTTGAAGAGGTAATGCAAAATGAATTTCCCAATGGAAAAAAGCTCGGCTTTATTGCCCAAGAAATTGGCCGTGAAATCAATACTATTGGGTCTAAAGCCAATCATGCTGCCATGCAAAAAGTGGTAGTGCAAATGAAAGACGAGCTCGAAAAAATTAAGGAACAATTGCTAAACGTTTTGTGATTGGAGGTAGGTAAGCTTATCGTTTTTTCGGCTCCTTCAGGTAGTGGCAAAACCACTTTAGTACACCATTTGCTTTCTGAAAAGAACTTGCCTTTGGGGTTTTCAATTTCGGCAACCTCTAGAGCTCCAAGATCAAACGAAATAGAGGGGAAAGACTACTATTTTATCTCTACCGAAACCTTTCAACAAAAAATTAAAGAAAACGCTTTTGTAGAATATGAAGAGGTCTATGCCCATACGTTTTATGGCACCTTTAAATCGGAATTAAAACGGCTTTGGGAAAAAGAGCAACATGTTTTATTTGATATTGATGTGAAAGGGGGACTCAATATCAAGCGTCAATTTCCGGAACAGACCTTAGCTATTTTTGTGGCGCCACCCTCTCTAGAGGTTTTAGAACAACGCCTGCGTTCCAGAGGCACTGAGACTGAAGAAAAAATAAAACAACGGCTTGAAAAATCGGCTCAAGAGCTGACCTATGCCAAAGAGTTTGATGTTGTTTTGGTGAACGATAACCTTGCTGCTGCTAAAAAAGAAGCCACCCGTTTGGTGAAGGCATTTTTGGATTTATAGCGATAGTCTAATTTAATTATATGGCACAAATTGGCTTGTATTTTGGTTCTTTCAATCCCGTGCATTTGGGCCATTTGCAAATTGCCCAACACTTTTTGGAACATGCTCATTTAGAGGAAGTGTGGTTTGTTATAAGTCCACAAAACCCCCTTAAAAAGAGTCAAGACTTATGGCCCTATGCCACACGTTTGGCCCTTCTAAAAGAAGCCTTAAAGGATCAAACCCAATTTTTGATTAATCAAATAGAGTGGCAGCGCCCAGCACCTCACTACACTATTGACACCCTAGGGATTTTAAAAGAGAAGTACCCCCAACACTCTTTTTCAATATTGGTAGGCAGTGACAATTTGGAGCAGCTTACCCAATGGAAAGACTATGATGCATTATTAGAACAATGTCCCATTTTTGTTTACCCTCGTGGCACTCAAATTCATTCACCACTCTCCAAACACCCAAATATTCATGTGGTAGAGGCTTCTTTACTCCCCATATCGGCCACTGCCATTCGAGAAAAAATTAAAGAAGGGAAAAGTGTAGCCAAGCTCATGCCTCCCGGCTGTTGGGAATGGCTTCAAAACCAGGGGTAAGATAGGTCTAAACACACCCCCCTGATTTTGCTTTGCAAAATCTTTCCCCTCTTAGTAGAGGGGAGAACAAACGGGTAATGTTCCAAACTCTGACATTAAATAAAAAAGAATAGCTTAGCTCAATAAAATCAACTCTTTAGCCCCAAAAAAAGCTAGAAAAGCCCTATAAAATATGTGTTTTTAAGACAAGGTGTCAAATTTGAAAAATTAGATAATAACCTGCTATCGCCTATCAAATAACTTTTACATGACCTAAAATTTTGGGGAAATAGTATGGTTTCTTCTTAGAGAGGAGGTGAGGATATTTGGACAAAAAAGCATTAATAAGACAATGTATATTGAAAGGGAGTTGGTTTTTGTATTACCGTTCCGCTGATAGATTTTCCATTTTCATCAATTAAGTCAAGGGTAAGTTCAACGCTTTGTTGTTTGTTTTTAATGCTAATTTTTCCACTTAAGAGGGCAAGGCCTGGATAATTTAAATAGGGACCATTGACCAAAGATTCATCAAAAGCAAGTGTGTAGAAACCAATAGAAGCTTCCCCAATTTCGTGTGGTGGGCGGAGGTCAACATAGTAGTCTCCTTCCGTTAGGGTAGTTGCCGTTTGATTGTATAAAATAATACCGAGTAGCGTTCCTTTTCCTTTCAAATAGAGCAGGCCAGTGGGGTCTTCTGACATAATAATGCCCTCAGAAAGAAGCAACAACACTTTTAAATATCCTTGGTATTGATTTCCGCTTGGGTCTGGACCAAGGTTGGAGAGGCCAAAAGTGGTAATGCTATTGGGACTATCATTAATATAGAATACATTATTTTCGGGAGTGGTGGTTTTGGCTTTTTCCTGTTGGCAGACAATAAAAAAGCAGATCACCACCAGCAGGAGGAGGAAGGGTTTGATTGGGGCCATGATTTTTTTTTAAAGGTAGCTATTCTGAGGATGCAAACCCTTTATTTTTTTCGATGGGCAAGAGTGGCACTTGCTTGTTGAGTGGGGAGCAAGAGCATATCAGCCACGTTTACATGAGGCGGTACCGCTATCATAAAGGCAATGGCGTTTGCCACATCAGCACCTGTGAGGGGTTGTAAACCAGCATAAACCTGATTCGCTTTTTCTTGATCTCCTTTAAAGCGAATCACAGAAAATTCGGTTTCTACCATGCCAGGGTGCACAATGCCCACCCGAATATTTTTTCCGACTAAATCCATTCGCAAGCCCTCCGTAAAAGCATCAACTGCCGCTTTGCTGCTGCAATAAACACTGCCATTTGGATAGGTTTCTTTAGCGGCAATAGACCCCACATTTATGATTTGGCCTTTTGCCTGCTCCAACATTTGAGGCAAAAGGGCTTTGGTCACATAAAGAAGTCCCTTAAGATTGCTGTCAATCATGGCATTCCAATCGTCTAAAGAGGCACTTTGCACAGGGTCAAGCCCGTGGGCATTTCCAGCATTATTGATCAACACGCTCACGGGGGAAAAGTTTTTGGGAATGTTTTCTAGGGCCTCAAAAACAGCTTGTTGGTTGGCTACGTCAAAAACTAAAGGAAGAGTTGGTGCCTTAAGTTCGCGCGCTAATTGTTCAAGTCGATCTTGCCGTCTTCCACAAATAATGAGTTGATGCCCTTCTTGATCTAAGGCCTTGGCCGTGGCCCAGCCAATGCCACTGCTGGCGCCTGTGATTACTATGTTTTTTTTAGTCATTCTAATTTAAATTATGGGATGGGTTTTCCCGTTGCAGTTTCTACGATTAAAAACCAATTTTAAAGGTTTAAAGCTATTTGCACAACGCTTAGTTTTTTGCCCCCATTTGACCCACATCATTTACTGGAAATGAGTCTTGAAAAGCTAGTCATTTTAAAAAAATATGCCTTATTTTAACGTTCTAAAATAGAAACAATAAAATGCTTGGAAACCCTCTGACTATTCATTTTTTAACCAATTATTAACAAGAGGAGGAAAATTAAATTTTCAAATTTGCATTCCAATTAAAATTGCATAAAAACAAATGGAAGAAAACAACGCGATGGATATTAAAGCCATAAATGAAAAGATTGAGAAAGAAAGTGCTTTTGTTGACTTGCTCACCATGGAAATCAACAAGGTCATTGTGGGACAGAAAGAAATGGTGGAACGGCTTATCATTGGCCTTTTAGGGCGTGGACATATTCTCTTAGAAGGTGTTCCCGGTTTGGCTAAAACACTTGCCATTAATACCCTGAGTCAAGCTGTGAAAGGCAGTTTTAGTCGTGTTCAGTTCACCCCCGATTTACTTCCTGCCGATGTGGTGGGCACCATGATTTACAACATTAAGGAAAATGAATTTTCCATTAAAAAGGGTCCCATTTTTGCCAATTTTGTTTTGGCCGATGAAATCAACCGAGCTCCCGCAAAAGTGCAATCGGCCTTGTTAGAAGCCATGCAAGAAAAGCAGGTTACCATAGGCGATACAACCTTTAAATTGCCCGAACCTTTTTTGGTAATGGCCACACAAAACCCAGTTGAGCAAGAAGGAACCTATCCGCTTCCAGAGGCACAGGTGGATCGATTTATGTTGAAAACAGTGATCGATTATCCTAAAATTTCTGAGGAACAACACATTGTTCGCAATAATTTGAATAGAAACTCAGAAAAGATAAAGCCAGTGGTGAGCACTAAACAAATTATAGCTGCTCAAGAGGCTGTTGGGTCGGTTTATATGGACGAAAAAATAGAAAAATATATTTTAGACCTCATTTTTGCCACGCGTTATCCGGAGCAATATCAATTAGAAAAAATCAAACCCCTCATTAGTTTTGGCGCCTCCCCAAGGGGGAGCATCAACTTGGCCACTGCTTCAAAATGCCACGCCTTTTTAAAACACCGAGGCTATGTTATTCCAGAAGATGTGCGTGCTGTGATCTATGATGTATTGCGTCACCGCATTGGATTGACCTATGAAGCTGAGGCAGAAAATATTTCTACCGAAGACCTAATTGGCCAAATCATCAATGAGGTTGCCGTCCCTTAAGGAATTTACTCAAACTTAAAATTCCAAGAAGAAACGCTATGGATACCAAAGCGCTTTTAAAGAAAGTTCGAAAAATCGAAATAAAAACCAGTCGCCTGAGCGATCATATCTTTGGGGGTGAATATCATTCTACCTTCAAAGGGCGGGGCATGACCTTTAGTGAAGTGCGACAATATCAATTTGGTGATGATGTTCGAGCTATTGATTGGAATGTAACAGCGCGCTATAACGAACCCTTTGTTAAGGTGTTTGAGGAAGAGCGAGAGCTTACCCTGATGTTGTTGGTAGATGTTAGTGGTTCCGAAATGTTTGGAACCCAATCTCAGTTTAAACGTGAAATTTTAACCGAAATTTCGGCCACACTGGCTTTTTCAGCCTTAAAAAACAACGATAAAGTAGGGCTTTTACTCTTTTCAGATCAGGTTGAATTGTTCATTCCCCCTAAAAAAGGACGCTTTCATGTGTTACGCATCATTCGAGAGTTATTGGAATTTGAACCCCAAAACAAAAAAACAAGTATCAGTGCAGCCTTAGAATACTTATCGGGCATACTTAAAAAGAAAGCCATCGTGTTTTTGCTATCCGATTTTATGGATAAAAATTATGAAACCACTTTGCGCATTGCTGCTAAAAAACACGATTTAACCGGCATTCGAGTGTTTGATGCCAGAGAAGAGCAACTTCCTAATTTGGGTATTTTGCCAATGGTTGATGCCGAAACCGGTAAGGTGCAATGGGTCAACACCCAATCCAAAAAAGTGCGTGCCCAATATGAAAAATTCTATCTCGAACAAAAAGGCTTCTTTGAAGAGATGTTTAGAAGAAATGGGGCAGGAACCATTAGCTGTAGAGTGGATGAAAGTTATGTAAAAAAATTGTTGAATTATTTTAAAGCCCGTTTGTAAACCCCATGAAAAAAAAATGGTTTCTTGGATTTTGGTTAACGGTGAGTAGCCTGCTGGCTCAAACCAATGGCACTATTGAAGCAAGTGTAGATTCTACCGCCGTGGTGCTGGGCTCTCAACTCAACTTCACCCTACAGGTCAAAGCAGACTCTTTGTCGCAGGTCGTTTTTCCAGAAACCTATTCTTTTGCACCCTTTGAAATTTTAGAAGTAAGCCCCATTGACACCATTCGCAAAGAGACACATTATTTATACACGCGTAAATTTGCCCTCATTCAATTTGATTCAGGAAATTATTTTCTCCCCCAGCAACAAGTCATGGTCAATGGATTTTCAAAATTAACAGATCCCATTGCTGTTCGCGTTAATCCTGTGGTAGTAGACACCCTCAAGCAAAATTTATATGCCATAAAGCCACTTCAACAAGTGGCTAAAAACTACGACAAACTCATTGCCCAACTTCTTTTTGGACTATTGGGCACCTTGTTGCTTGTAGGTCTTCTATATGCCTATCTGTTTCAAAAAAGGAAAAAGGAAGAGCGACTCAAAGCGCTACCTCCCTTTGAAAAAGCCCTAGAACAACTCAACGAACTGGCCTCTTCTAATCCGGCTTTGCAAGAAGAGTTTAAAGAATATTATTCTAAACTTACCGATGTAGTACGTCGCTATTTAGAAGAAGATGCCAAAATTGACGCTCTAGAAAGCACCTCCGATCAACTCCTTTTAAAACTGGAAGCACTTAGAGAAACAGGAGCGCTTACACTAGAAAAAGAAACCCTTCAATCATTTCGAAACGTGCTACAAAATGCCGATTTGGTGAAGTTCGCCAAATCCTTACCCGATGTTCGCCATGCCGATGCTGACCGAAAAGCAGTTAAAGCCATTGTGATTGAAACTAAAGAAGTATTGCCTGAGCCAACAGAAGAAGAGTTGCGAAAACAGGCTGAATATCAAGAAATGCTGGCAAAAAAAGCCCGAAAAAAACAACTGCAACGTTTGACCTTGGCTACTGTGGTTTTGGCTCTGGTGGTTTTGGGCTCTTCCATAGCCCTGTTTGGCTACTATCCTGTTCGTGACACCCTTTTGGGTTATCCCACCAAAAAAATGGAACAAGCTACGTGGGTTAAAAGTCAATATGGCACTCCACCTTTAGCGCTAGAAACCCCTTATGTGCTGATGCGCCTGCCAAGTGAAAGGAAATTCTTCACCCAATTTAGACAAGGAAGTTTAGACAGCCCGTTTTATATTGATTTGGCCTTTGATTTTCCCCAACAAAGTGCCCCCCAATCCAAAGACTCCTTGGGCAGCAACCCACTAGAAGCAGATCAGGAAAAAGCACAGGCAATTGTCAACGCTATTATCAGCAATTTTGAAACAGCGGGAGCGGTTAATATATTGATTAAACAAGAAGCCATAACGGCTCCTAGTGGAGTGCCACTATCTAAAATATATGGCACACTAGACTATCCTAAAAAAGGAAGTACAACCAGAGTGCGATGTAATTTTTCAGCCTATTTGGTCACCTTTCAAGAAGGCACCATAACACTGACCATGATGTATGAAAAAGAAGACCGATATGGCGCTAAAATTGAACAACGAATTATTAATAGTTTAGCCTTAATAGAAGCATTATAGAAACAATGTTAGACGGAATTTATTTTGCGAATCCTGAATATTTATGGCTGCTTTTGCTCTTGCCAGTGATGAGTGTATGGCATCATTTTACGGCTAAAAAAACACAGGCAAAACTCACCCTTTCATCCCTAAACGCGTTTCGTGGAGGAGCTTCTTTTTTAGCTAAACTGCGCCCTTTTTTATTCTTTTTAAGGCTTTTGGCCATGGCACTAATCGTTTTGGGCATTGCGCGTCCACAAACGGTAGATGTTTCGGTTCGCACCAAAACCAACAAAGGCATTGATATTGTCATGGCCATTGATATTTCTTCCAGTATGTTAGCCCAAGACCTTAAGCCCGATCGCTTGAGCGCCCTAAAGCGGGTGGCAGCTGCATTTGTAGACGACCGTCTTTCCGACCGCATTGGCTTAGTGGTCTATGCTGGGGAAAGCTACACCAAAACACCTATAACCAGTGATAAAAATATTGTTAAAAGAGCCCTATTAGAGATTGTTTATGAGGGTGTAATTGAAGATGGAACAGCCATTGGAATGGGTCTGGCAACAGCTGTGAATAGACTAAAAGATAGCCGAGCAAAAAGTAAAGTAATTATTTTACTCACCGATGGGGTGAACAATTCAGGATTTATTGACCCTAAAATTGCAACAGAACTGGCAGTAGAATTTGGTATTAAAACCTATACCATTGGCCTGGGTAGCAATGGCACGGCTCGTGCGCCTGTTGGGGTTTTGCCCAACGGAAAATTTCAATATGGCATGACCAAAGTTGAAATTGACGAAGCCCTACTAAAAGAAATTGCACAAGCCACAGGAGGACTCTATTTTAGAGCAACCGACAATAAAAAATTAGAGGAGATTTATGCTGAAATTAATAAGTTAGAAAAAACAGAAATCGAGGAATTTAAATATTATAACTACCAAGAAAAATTTAGAATCCTAGTACTCCTAGCCTTAGGGTTGCTCGCCCTAGAATGGATGTTAAGAAACACGCTATTTAAAAGTTTTATTTAAAATGTATCAATTAGACGCACCTGTATATTTTTATTTTTTAGCCCTATTGCCGGTGTTGTGGGTAGCTTTTGTTTTGGTGCAACGCTGGAAGCGAAAAACTCAAGAAGCCTTTGCTAGTGTGCCTCTTTTAAATGTCTTAAGTCCTGACCGCTCCTTTTTTAAACCGAGTTTAAAACTCCTACTAATCAGTTTGGCCATTGCCCTATTGACGTTGGGTCTTGTTAACCCCAAAATTGGTACTCAACTCGAAACGGTAAAAAGAGAAGGCGTAGATATTGTTTTTGCCATTGATGTGTCTAAAAGTATGTTGGCCGAAGATATTGCACCCAACCGGTTGGAAAAATCCAAGCGTTTGGTTTCTGCCATATTAAATCAGTTGGCCAGTGATCGCGTGGGCATAGTGGCCTATGCTGCACAAGCAGTGCCTCAATTGCCTATTACCACAGACTATAGTGCCGCCAAAATGTTTTTACAAGCCCTAAATACCGAAATGCTTTCCTCTCAAGGAACCGCCTTAGACAGTGCCATAGATTTATCAGGCACATTTTTTGATGATGATGCTCAAACCAATAGGGTTATCTTTTTGATTTCTGATGGTGAAGACCATTCAGATGATGCTGCCAATGCAGCAGAACGAGCTGCTGACCTTGGGATAAAGATTTTCACTTTTGGAGTGGGAACCGATCAAGGAGGGCCCATTCCTATAAAGGCAAAGGGGGTGATAGAATCCTATAAAAAAGATTTTGAAGGAGAGGTGGTCATCACCAAAAGAAATCCTGCTGTGTTGGAGCAAATTGCCCAAGCCACAGGCGGAGCTTATCAAGATGGAAACAACACCCAAGAGGTTTTAGATTTTGTGTCTCAAACACTAAAAGATATGGACAAAAAAGAGTTTGAAGCTAAAAAATTTGTGAGTTATAAAGATCGCTTTCAACCTTTTTTAATGGGTGCTTTATTTATTCTTGTATTGGAATTACTTTTGTTTGAGACCAAAACACGTTGGATTCAAAAGTTAAATTTATTTAATGAAAAAAATGAATCGAATTAGTCATTTAGTGTTTTTTGCAGGGTTTTGTCTTGGTGCCTTTGCCCAAGAAGGAGCCGTTAACAACCTGATTTATGAAGGCAATGAAAAGGCCAACGATAAAGAATTTCTCCAAGCAGAAGTAGACTATCGCATGGCCTTATCTAAAGCACCAGAACGCAATGAAGCTCTACATAATTTAGGAAACATACACTTTGAAAACGAACATTTTGACGAAGCTTCTCAACGCTATTTTCAAGCGCAAAAATTTGCTTCCTCCAAAGCCGATAAGCACCTTGCATTTCATAATATGGGCAACATATTTATGAAAAAGAAAGACTATGCAAAGGCAGTAGAAGCCTATAAAAACGCCTTGCGAAATAATCCTACTGATGATGAAACACGCTATAACTATGCCCTTGCTAAAGAACTGTTAGAAAAAGAAAAGCAACAACAACAACAAGACGAACAGCAAGATCAAGACAAGCAAAACCAAGAGCAAGAACAAGAAAACGAAAAACAAGACAACCAAGACAACCAAGGAGATCAAGATCAAAACGAGGAGTCTGATCAAAAAGATAAGGGAGAAGAAGGGGAGCAAGAAAAACAAGAGGGCGACCCAGAGGAGAAAAAGGGCGATCAAAGTCCTCAAAGCGGCAATCCAGATCAACAAGAAAAACGGCCACCCCCACCGCCTCGTCAAGGGCAACTCTCCCCCCAACAAGTTCAAAGTCTGTTAGAGGCCATGAACAACCAAGAGAAGGATGTGCAAGAAAAAGTAAATGCTAAAAAAGTGAATGCCGTTCCGGTTCGCCGAAAAAAAGATTGGTAAAATGAAAAATAAACTTGTTTTATGGGGAATCTTAATGGGGTGGAGCCTCTTGGCACCACTTTCTGCCCAGATTACCTTTGAGACACAGGTGAGTAAAAAACAGTTAGGGCTCAACGAACGTTTGCGTGTAGATTTCGTCATGAATGAAAACGGAGACAATTTTAACCCTCCCGCTTTTGAAGGTTTTCAAGTGGTGAGCGGCCCTCAGCAAGCCGTGAGCCGTTCTTGGGTGAATGGGGTGCGCAGTTTTTCAAAAAAATATACCTATTTCCTTACTCCCAAACAAAAAGGAACCCTCAACATTCAACAAGCCACCGTTACCATTGATGGGGAGGTTTATAAAACCAGCCCCGTCACCATTAACGTGACAGCAGCTGTGGCCCGCCCTAATGACCCCAATAATGTTGATTATTTAGCCGATGAAAACCTCCATCTCGTGGCTGAGATTTCTAATTATAAGCCCTACCTCAATGAGGCCATTACCATTTTATATAAAATCTATTTTAGAAATCCTATTTCCATTTCTGATGTGCAAGAATTAGAAAGTCCCGAATTTTCTGATTTTTGGAGTCATTACATCAAAATTCCACAAGTAACGGTGAGTAATGGTACCTATAAAAATGAACCCTATAAGGAAGTAGTCTGGCGAAAGGTGGTGCTCTATCCGCAAAAAACAGGCTCCTTAGAATTAGAGCCCTTAACCTTGTCTCTCAACGTGGGCATTCCCTCTAACCGTCGTGATTTATTTGGAAGTAGAATCTACAAACAAATTCAGAAAACCATCACAGCTGGTGGTGTGAAAATTAAGGTAAAACCGTTGCCTTTAGAGAATCAACCCCCCGGATTTACGGGAGCAGTGGGGCAATTTGATTTTGATGTTGTTTTGAGTAAAGATGCTCTTAAGGCTACCGAATCTTTTCAGGCAAAAGTTAAAGTGCGTGGCAATGGCAATTTAAAATTATTTGAGCTTCCTAAAATAAACGTTCCCAACACACTAGAGCTTTATGAACCCGAACACAGTGAACAGGTTAAAACCACCCTCAAAGGCATGCAAGGTTCAATAGAAGACAGCTATACCATAGTGCCCCAATATCAAGGAAAATATCCCATCCCACAGCTTTCTTTTTCCTATTTTGATCCCAATAAAGAAGAATATAAAACCCTGCAATCGCAACAATTGCTCGTAGATGTTTTTGATGGACCCATAGCCGGCAACAGTGGTCTAGCAGAAAATGTTCAGTCCAAACAACAGAATCTGGTTTCTTCAGAGTCTGCTTTTCGCTTTATTGATTTAGACACTTCGCTCACATGGATTGATCAGCCTCTTTTTTGGCAGTCAAATCAATATTGGGGTTTGGTACTCTCACCTTTTGCGGCTCTTTTGCTATTGCTGGTGGTTCAAAAGCGAAGAACACAAAGTTCTCAAGATGAACAGCAAGTCAAACAACGAGCGGCCAACCGTTTGGCCAAAAAATATTTGAGTTCAGCAAAAGCCTTATTGCAAGAGCAAGCTCCTTTTTATGAAGCACTCGAAAGAGCCTTACACAACTATCTTAAAGCTAAGCTAAATATTGAAACACAAGAATTTAGTAAGGCTAAAATAAAAACCCTCTTAGCTAATGGACAAGTAACGGAGGACACTTCTTCTACCTTTGTTAAGGTGCTAGAAAATTGTGAACAGGCACGCTATGCCCCCGGTACTTCCGTTAACATGAAAAAAGATTATGAAAACGCGAGTAGGATCATTGCCATCCTAGACAAAGAGTTGAAATAAATATGAAAAAGTCTTGTTTTTCCATCCGTTTAAGCTTGTTGATAGTTGCTTTTTTTGGGCTCTTTAGCAGTTTTTCTCTAGGAGCGCAAGACAATATGCAACCTGTTTTTCAAGAAGCTAACGATGCCTATAATGCCGGCGACTATTCTAAAGCGGTGCATTTGTATGAGCAAGTATTGACTATGGGACAACACAGTGCCGCCCTCTATTATAATTTGGGCAATGCTCATTATCGTTTAAACAATGTGGCAGAAAGTATTTTTTATTATGAAAAAGCCAAACAACTGGCCCCTCAAAATGAAGACCTTCTCATCAATAGTGCTTTTGCCCAAAACATGACAATTGATGCTATTGAACCCCTCCCAATTTCGCAATTGGCACAGTGGGAAAAGGCATCGTTGAATTTCTTTTCTTTAGAAGGCTGGGCCTATGCTTCTGTGTTTTTTGCGTGGGCTATGGTGCTCTGTTTGGGAGCCTATTGGCTATTCCGCCAGTCTTTTTGGAAAAGAGTCTTTTTTACCCTAACCGTGGTGAATGTTCTACTCTTAGTGGGAAGCTATGCGGCCGCTTCACTTGTAGAACACCGCAATAAGACAACACAATATGCCATTTTGTTTTCAGAACAACTCAATATTAGGGCAGAGCCCAACGACCGAAGTGAAATTCTGTTTGTTTTGCACAAGGGCACCAAAGTGCAAGTGACCGATTCTTTGCAAGAATGGCAAAAAATAGCCATTGCCAATGGCGCTAGTGGGTGGATTAAAAATGCGTCGCTACGAAAATTAGAGTAGTGTTGAGGACTCTGGCACAGTAAATTCTTCAAGCAACCATTGAAAGCAAAATTGGCCAAAGGAGAGTAGGGGTCCATAGAAAAGAGAACCTTCTTGAAGATTTGTGGGAAAAACAGTGATAAGCGTGTTGACTTGCTCATAAACCAAAACCAAGGCACTCACAATCAAAGCCCATTTTAGCCCTCCGAAAACACCGCCTAAAATTCGATTTAACAAGCCCAAAGCCGCTAGTTTTAGCACTTTTGTAACAGCCCTGGCTAACATAGAAATGGCTACTACTATCACAATAAACAACAAAAGGAAACCAATGGCATTTAAAAGCTGTGGATTGGTGTCAACATAATCAGCCAGGTAGAAAGCTGCTTTTTTGGAAAAAAAGAAAGCACCCAGGAGTCCTAAAATTAATGCCAATAGTCTTGAAACTTCAACAATCAAGCCTTTTCTAAGGCCACTAATAAACCCCCAGGCTAAGCAGATCAACGCAATGATGTCAAAGCTATTCATGGTGTGAATTTACATATTTTTAGGCCGCTAGCACAACAATATTCTTACCTTTACATGCAATGAATAAAGAAGTTAGAGATCCAAAGTTAAAAGAACGCTGGACCCAATTAATAACACAATTAACAGAAAAATTTTCTGATGCTGAAGCCCTAGACGTAGAAGGAGTGTTATACCTCATAGGTGTTCAAGAATTGGGTAAATTGGATCAAAGATTTAAAAAAGATGACAATGTGAATCTCATTCATATTGGCATTTGTACGGTTTTAGAACCCTATGGTTTTTATAGGTTTGACTTTATAGATGAAGAGGGATGGCCCCATTTTAACCTGGTGGAATCTCTACCACCCTTAAAACCTGGAGAGCAAAGCTTGCTCATCAAAACAGCCATTGTAGAATACTTTTTAAAGCGGGGATATATTTCCTAAAACTTAGTGTATTTTTGCAGCATGATTGCGTCTATAAAAGAACATAAAAAAAAGGTTGAAGAATTTAAAGCCAACAGTGCCGAAGAGCTCGAGGCCTTTCGTATAGCCTATTTAGGAAAGAAAGGCATTTTAAATGATTTTTTTAAGGCCTTTCGAGAAGTTTCCCCAGAAGAGAAAAAGGCCTATGGCCAGGAAATCAATCAGCTCAAAGACTTAATCAATGCTACCCTAGCCAATCAAATAGGAGCTTTGAAATCTACTGAAGGCCCCAAAGATGGGTTGGATTTGAGTCGTCCAGGCTTTCCCATGCAAGCAGGCAACAGACATCCGTTGTCTGTTGTTCGGAATCGCATAATCGATATTTTTACTCAAATAGGGTTTGACCTGTCAGAAGGACCCGAAATTGAAGACGATTGGCATAATTTTTCGGCTTTAAATTTGCCCGAACACCACCCGGCAAGGGATATGCAAGACACCTTTTTTATTCAAACAGATCCTGATATTTTATTGCGCACACACACCTCTTCTGTGCAAGTGCGTCATATGGAAACCCATCAGCCTCCTATTCGAACCATTTCTCCAGGACGTGTTTTTCGCAATGAGGCCATTTCGGCTAGAGCACATTGCTTGTTTCACCAAATTGAAGGACTCTATATTGATCAAAATGTTTCGTTTGCTGATCTTAAACAAACACTACTCTACTTTACTAAATCTCTTTTTGGTAACTCAAAAATACGTTTGCGGCCTTCCTATTTTCCGTTTACCGAACCAAGTGCAGAAGTAGATATTTATTGGGGGTTAGAAACCGAGGTGGACTATCGCATAACAAAAGGAACCGGATGGTTAGAAATTATGGGCTGCGGCATGGTAGATCCCAATGTGCTTAAAAATTGTGGTATAGACCCTGACGTTTATTCTGGATTTGCTTTTGGATTAGGAATAGAACGCATTGCCATGTTGCTCTATCAAATTAGCGATATTCGCTTGTTTTTTGAAAACGATTTGCGTTTTCTCAAGCAATTTAAAGCAACCTTATAGCCAAGCTTGCCAAGGAATTCGGCTAAGCAATAGCAGTAGGCCTAATCCATAAAAAACACCCAGCCGCAAGAACTTTTTCTTGTCTTCCGTTTGTCTCTTGTGCAATGACCACCCTAGGGTGATTAAAAACAGGGCAATGATATTGGTGAAGGGATGCTCAACTAAATAAAGCCTTGCTTCACTGTTTTTCATAACTCCCCCCACCCCTAAATCTGACCAAAAAGCAAACCAAGGCGAAACAAAATAAAGCACTAAGCCTATTACTAATTGAATGTGAGAGAATATCAAGGCAAATAAAGAAACCCTTAAATCGTTTGAGGCAAAGGTTTTGGCAGAAAAAATTCCTCTCAACGCATTGAGAACAGCTAAAAGCAATAGACCCAAGGTGAGATAGGCCCAATAGGAATGGATAAATTGTAAAGTAGAATACATAAACCTAATTTTTTTTAAAAATACATTTTATTCTTAATTTAAAATTTTAATTGCGATTTAACCTCTAAAAATATTTTTTAAATGAAACAGCATGCCTTTCTAGTGATCTTTAGAAACCAATTGAATCAAGAGGAGGAAGCCTATATTCATTATGCCAACAAGATGGCTAACATGGTTCAAAAGCAAAAAGGATATCTAGGACACTTTTCTTTTCGCAATGAAGATGGTTTTGGGGTTACTCTTAGCTATTGGGAAGATGAAGCCGCCATTTTGCAATGGAAAAACGAGGCTGCTCATCAAGAAGCACAAGAAGCTGGACAAAAAAAATTTTATGCCCACTACTCCATAGAAATTGGACAAATATTGCGGAGTTATTCATTTTCTAAAGATAAATCTCAAGCGGAATAGCAAAAAGAAAAAGAGGTATGGAGCAGGGAGCGCAACCGATTAGAAAAATTATCCATATAGATATGGATGCCTTTTTTGCTTCGGTAGAGCAGCTAGACAACCCGGCCCTTCGCCACCAGCCTATTGCCGTGGGCGGCGGTCAAGCCAGAGGTGTAGTGGCAGCAGCCAGTTATGAAGCCCGACAATTTGGTGTGCGCAGTGCCATGAGTGGGTCTTTGGCGCAACGTTTGTGTCCGGATCTTATTTTTGTTAAACCTCGTTTTGAACGCTATAAAGAAATTTCAAATCAAATCAGAGCCATTTTTTTGTCCTATACAAAATGGGTAGAACCTCTTTCTTTAGATGAAGCCTATTTAGAGGTAACAGAAAACCATTTTGATCACCCTTCAGCTTCGCTTATGGCGACAGAAATTAGACAGCAAATTTTTGAACAAACGGGCCTCACTGCCTCGGCCGGAATTTCTGTCAATAAGTTTTTGGCCAAAATTGCAAGCGACTGGAATAAACCCAATGGACAAAAGACCATTGCACCTCATGAAGTGCTCCCTTTTTTGGCTAGGTTAGACGTTAAAAAATTTCATGGGGTGGGGAAAAAAACAAAAGAAAAACTGTATGGTTTAGGAATTTATACCGGAGAAGACCTCAGGAAACAATCCGAAGAGTTGCTCAGCTCCCATTTTGGAAAAATGGGACATTATCTCTATAAAGTAGCGAGAGGGGAGCATAACAGTGCCGTTAAACCGCATCATGTTCCCAAATCAATTGGAGCCGAGCGTACTTTTTCGCAAAACTTATCCTCTGAACTTTTTTTAGCAGAAAAAATTGAAGCTATTGCTGCCATTCTTGAACAGCGACTTCAAAGGGCAAAGGCATCTGGAAAGACCATTACACTTAAAATAAAATACAGTGACTTTGTGGTGCAAACACGCCAGAAAACCCTACCCTATCACATTGCAACGGCATCTTTACTAATGGACCATGCTAAGGAGCTGTTGTATCAAGAAAAAATTACTAATTCGGTACGTTTGTTAGGGATCAGCTTATCTCATTTACACTTTAAAGAAGCTCAACAAGAAGTCAATCCTCCTAAAAAGTGGCCCAAAAAGGAACCGCAAATTCGCTTGCCTTTCTAGATTGTTGAAACCCTAAGTGTATTGACCATTCCTTTTTTAGAAATGGGCATGGCAGTTAAATTAACCAATAAATCTTCTTCACTAACAAAACCTTTTTTGTGCGCAATAGCGTTAATTTCCTCAACGGTATTGTCTGTACTTTCAAAATTATCATAGTAGAAGGCTTTTACACCCCAAAGTAAGCTCAATTGAGTGAGAATTCTTTTGTTAGACGTAAACACCAAAATATTGGACATTGGCCTCCATGCCGAAATTTGATAGGCTGTATAGCCGCTATTGGTAAGCGTACAAATAGCTTTGGCCTGAATATCATTAGCAATTTGAGCCGCGTGAAAGCACACCGATTTGGTGATGAATCTTTTAGTTCTGATGTTGGGTGGATCTTGAGGAACATGCACCCGGTTGGAATTCTCAACTTGCATCACAATAGAAGCAACGGTTTCAATTACTTCTACAGGATATTTTCCTACTGAGGTTTCGCCAGACAGCATAACGGCGTCGGCACCATCCATTACGGAGTTGGCCACATCGTTTACCTCTGCACGTGTAGGGGTGAGACTATCAATCATGGTTTCCATCATTTGAGTGGCAATAATGATAGGAATGCGTGCTTTTTTAGAAAGCACCACCAATTCTTTTTGTAATAAAGGCACTTCTGCCACAGGCACTTCCACACCTAAATCTCCTCGAGCCACCATTAATCCTTCGCTATAGGCAATAATTTTATCGATATTTTCAATAGCTTCAGGCTTTTCAATTTTCGAAATAATGGGAATTGGCACCTCTAAGTGCTTTTTCATTAAATCTTTCAACATCATTACATCTTCACTGTGCCGCACAAAAGACAGCGCAATCCAGTCTACATCTTGTGTAAAAATAAATTCAGCATCTTTTATGTCCTTTTCTGTGAGGGCAGGTAAAGAAATGTTGGTATTGGGGAGGTTAACCCCTTTATTGGATTTGAATTCGCCTCCCTGAAGCACTTTGGTGATTACTTCTGTTTTTTTATCTGTAGCCACCACTTCAAAAATTAGTTTTCCGTCATCCAAAAGAATTTTTTCTCCAGGGGTCACATCTTTTGGAAATTGTTTATAGTTCATATAGGCCTTTTGGGCGTTGCCCACAAAAGGTTCCTTGGTAGAAAAAACAACTTGATCATTGGGGGCAACTACGGTCCCCTCTTGCATTTTGCCTACTCTGAGTTTTGGGCCTTGCAAATCAGCTAAAATGGCACTTTGTGTGTTTAATTTTTTATCGGCTTGGCGAATTCTTTTGATTCGCTCTGTAACTTCCTCATAGTTAGCATGTGAAAAGTTGATGCGAAAAACATTTACACCCGCCAAAATCATTTTTTCAATAATTTTTTGGTCGTCACAAGCGGGCCCAAGGGTGGCTACAATTTTAGTTTTTTTGATAGGATTCATCAATCAAATATTAAATTCATTTGGTTTTTAATTTTATTGAGTTCAATGGTGTAGTGCAATGAAACAGAAGAAAGATCATGAAGAACAGATTTTATGTTTTCAAGCCGCACTAAATCATTTACTTTCAGAACAAAATCAAGTTGTTTAAATTCTGGCAATAAATATACTTCTTTTAGATTGGGGGTGTCAAATAAAGTGTCGTTTAAATTTTGACTCGAAGGCAAAACGGCTTGATATTTATTGGCATAAAACTCAGCCACCCTTCCTTCGGCTTCAGACTCCCAGATGAAACGACTAAAAAATGCATTAGCAGTTGGAAAATCAATATCTTCGGGTGCTCTACAAAAAAAGCTGCCGGCATTCTGATTGAGATAAAAGGCGAGTTCAAACCCCTCTAGTGTGCTGCAAATACCCTCTAAGTAATAAGTGTCATGCAGTTCGTCTAAGGAAAGCTGATAGGTTTTGTGGGTTTTAGTCATGAGAAAGGGGGTTTGATTTTTAAAGCATTATAGCCTCTTTTAGCCACTTTTTCTTCGGCTTTTTTCTTGGAGATATCGCTTGCTTTAGCAATTTGTTTTTCGTTAATGAAGAACACCGAACTGTAGTTCGCTTTAGGGTCTAAGCCCTCATCCTCTTTAGTTTCAAAGCGATATTCTTTTTTGTTTTTCTGAGCCCATTCAATCACGGCACTTTTGTAGCTAAGAACCTGATTGTCTAAGGCTTCAAGATCAATATTGGCTTCAATAATTCTAGTGAGCACAAAGTGTTTGCTTTTTTCATAGCCTTTGTCTACAAAAAGGGCACCCAAAAGCGATTCTAACAAATTGCCATGCACATCTTCTCCAAAATTGTGTTGGTTGTGCCGGGTTTGCATCCATTGCACCAAATTGAGTTTTTTACCAATGCGGTTAAGTTGTTCCCGACTCACAATTTGAGCGCGCATTTGTGTTAATTTTCCCTCATTAGCTCTCGGATATTTTTCAAAAAGATAGGAGGCCACCACAGCATTGAGCAAGGCATCTCCTAAAAATTCGAGCCGTTCAAAATTAATTCTGGTTCCAGTATCATCTTTCTGGTTTAAAGAAGGATGAATAAAGGCTCGTTCATAAATAGCTTTGTTTTTGACCTGAATGCCCAATTGCTGTTTTAACTGCATAAAAAACTCCCCGGATGTTGCCATTCGGGGAGTCAATATGTGAGATAAAAATTTCACCGTTTAGAGGGTTTATTCATATTTTTTAAATAGTAAACAGGCATTATGTCCCCCAAATCCAAAGGTATTGGAAAGCGCCACGTTTACGGCTCTTTTTTTGGGTGCATTGAAGGTGAAGTCAATTTTAGGGTCTATTTCTTCGTCGGGGGTTTGATGGTTAATGGTGGGCGGAACAATGCCATGTTTAATGGAGAGAATGGAAGAGATGGCCTCCACAGCTCCAGCCGCTCCCAACAAATGACCGGTCATAGATTTGGTTGAATTGATGTTCATGTTGTAGGTGTGTTCTCCAAACACAGAGAGAATGGCCTTGGATTCGGCAACATCTCCTAGTGGAGTTGAGGTTCCATGCATGTTGATGGTGTCAACCGCTTCGGGTTTGAGACCAGCGTTCGCTAGAGCATTAATCATCACATTTTTAGCCCCTGTTCCTTCAGGATGAGGTGCGGTCATATGATAGGCATCTGCAGAAAGGCCACCGCCTACAACTTCAGCATATATTTTAGCGCCTCTTTCCAAAGCGTGGTCTAAACTTTCAAAAATTAAAGTGCCAGAGCCTTCTCCTAGAACAAATCCGTCGCGGTCTTTATCAAAGGGGCGAGAGGCTGTTTTAGGATCATCATTTCGAGTGGAAAGGGCATGGAGGGCATTAAACCCACCAATTCCGGCTTTGGTCACGGCAGCTTCCGAACCCCCTGTAACAATCATATCGGCATAGCCAAGTCGAATATAATTCAAAGAATCAATCATGGCATTAGACGATGAAGCACAAGCAGAAACGGTAGCAAAATTAGGGCCTGCAAAGCCATATTTAATTGAAATAAGACCCGGGGCAATATCGGCAATCATTTTAGGAATGAAAAAAGGGTTGAAGCGGGGTTTGCCATCATTAGCAGCAAGACCTAGAACTTCATCTTGGAAGGTTTCCAATCCGCCTATACCAGCTCCCCAAATAACACCTACACGTTCTTTTTGCAGGCGATCTAAATCAATTTGAGCATCTTTAAGTGCTTCGGCAGTAGTGACCATTGCATATTGAGTGAAACGGTCCATTTTACGGGCCTCTTTTCGGTCAATATGGTCTTGAACGTTAAACCCTTTGACTTCGCAAGCAAATTGTGTTTTATAATGGGTGGTATCAAAATAGGTAATAGGTGCGGCACCGCTTGTTCCAGAAAGTAAACCCTCCCAGTAGGATGGGAGGGTATTACCAATAGGAGTGAGTGCGCCCAATCCGGTAACAACTACACGTCTTGGTGTCATGGCACAAAATTATTCTGCTTGTTCAATAAATTGAATAGCTTGTTCTACCGTTGCTATGTTCTCAGCTTGGTCATCAGGAATTTGAATGTCAAATTCTTTTTCAAATTCCATAATTAGCTCCACCGTGTCAAGTGAATCAGCACCTAAATCATTGGTGAAACTTGCTTCTGGAACTACTTCATTTTCGTCAACGCCTAGTTTATCAACAATAATGGCTTTGACTCTTGCGGTAATGTCTGACATAGTCAATTAGGATTTAAATTTAAATGTGGACAAAAATAAAAAACTTTATACGATAACGCTTTATTGCTTAAACAATAATAGTTTTAATTTGTCTTATATCCTTTAAAGGAAATGTTAAATATCTAGTCTAATATATTAAAAAATATGGCTTCTCAACCCAAGAGACTCATCCTTTTTGCTTCTGGCAGCGGCACTAATGTTCAAAATATATGTGAATATTTTCAACAAGATGATCGAATTCAAATCGTTTTGGTAGCCGGCAATAAAGAAGAGGCCTATGTTTGGGAGCGCATCAAACCCTTTAAAATTGAGGCTTATTGTTTTACTAAAACAGATTTACAAGAGGGCCAGGTGCTTCAAAAAGTAAAAAAATATCAACCTGATTTGATTGTGCTGGCGGGCTTTTTATTAAAAATCCCAGAGGCTATGGTTGCCGCTTTTCCCGATAAAATAATCAACATTCATCCGGCCTTATTGCCAAAATATGGTGGCAAAGGCATGTATGGCCTTCAGGTTCACAAGGCCGTAAAACAGAATAAGGAAACAGAATCAGGCATTAGCATTCACTATGTTAACTCTCACTATGACGAGGGGCAGCTCTTGTTTCAGGCTCGTGTAACCTTAACCCTAGAAGACACCCCGCAAACCATTGCCCAAAAAGTGCAGGCGCTGGAATACAAACACTTTCCTAAAATGATTGAACAACTTCTTTTCGATTCTCAGCAAGATGAAGAATAATGTATATCTATATACAGACGGTGCCGCAAGTGGTAACCCTGGTCCGGGTGGCTATGGCATCCTATTGGTTTGGGAGGGCAATAACTATGCTAAAGAATGGTCGCAGGGGTTTCGCAGAACCACCAATAATAGAATGGAATTGTTGGCCGTAATTGTTGGGCTCGAACTTCTCAAAAAGCAACCCCTCACGGTGGTGGTTTATTCAGACTCTAAATATGTGGTAGATGCCGTTAATAAAGGGTGGGTTTTTGGTTGGGAAGAAAAAAAGTTTAAGGGTAAAAAAAATGTAGATCTCTGGCAACGGTTTTTAAAAATTTACAGAAAGCACGAGGTGCATTTTCAATGGGTAAAAGGCCATAACAAACACCCTCAAAATGAACGTTGCGATCAATTGGCTGTGGCGGCCTACAAAAAGAAAGGGCTGCTAGAAGATAGCTATTATGAAGCCCTTGAAAAAGAACAACAAAAGAGTTAAAGAGGATGGACGTAGTTGAGAATAAATTTTTGAAAGTGAAGAGAACCACAAAAAGGTTTTTTATTTTTGCCCTATGAACAATAAAATTTTGGTCTTAGGCACCATTGCCTACGATGCAATTGAAACTCCATTTGACAAATCAGGTAAAATTTTAGGCGGTTGTGCGACCTACATTGGCTTAGCCACTACGCATTTTAAAAACCAATGTGGACTGGTATCTGTGGTGGGGCATGATTTTGAAAAAAAGCATTTGGAAATGCTCGCCCAAAAAGGCTTGGACTTGAGTGGAGTGGAAGAACACCCAACTGAAAAAACCTTTTTTTGGAAAGGACGCTACCACAATGATCTCAACACCCGAACCACCCTTGAAACCCAATTGAATGTCATTACAAAATTCAATCCTGTAGTGCCAGATCAATTTAAAGATGCCTCCATTTTAATGTTGGGCAATTTAGATCCGAATTTGCAATTAGCCACCCTCAATCAAATGGATCAAAAACCCGATTTGGTGGTTTTAGACACCATGAATTTTTGGATAGCAGACTATCGCAAACCCTTAGAAGAAATCATTTCTAAAACAGATATTATCTCCATCAATGACGAAGAAGCTAGAATGCTCACAGATTGTCATTCTTTAGTTCAAGCGGCCCAAAAAATTCAAGCCATGGGCCCTCGCTTTGTGATTATAAAAAAAGGAGAACACGGCGCTTTATTATTCCACGAAAAAGAAGTGTTTTGTGCTCCGGCTCTTCCCCTAGAAGAAGTCTTTGATCCTACCGGTGCTGGCGACTCTTTTATAGGGGGTGTGGTGGGCTATTTGGCTCAGCAACAAGAGGTAGACTATAGCAACGTGAAAACTGCCTTAATATATGGTTCTGCTATGGCTTCTATAACGGTAGCCAAATTTGGGGTTCAAAGTTTACAAGACTTAGATTTTAACACGTTTGCCCATCGCATAAGAACCTTTAAGAATTTAACAGAATATGAAATTGAATTGCCTTAACTTTGTGGCATGAGTGACGCCATAAAACACGAGTGTGGAATTGCCTTGCTTAGATTAAAGCAGCCACTTTCCTACTACAAAGAAAAATATGGAAGCTCGCTCTATGGCATCAACAAAATGTATTTGTTGATGGAAAAGCAGCACAACAGAGGACAAGATGGGGCTGGGTTTGCCAGCATCAAATTCAATATGCAGCCTGGGCAACGTTATATTAGTCGTGTACGGTCTGCCAAACAACAGCCCATACAAGATATTTTTTCAATCATTAACGAAAGAATAAATGAAACGCTCAAGGAGCAACCCGAACTGCTCTATGATCCGGAAAAGCTAAAGCAAGCTGTACCCTATTTGGGGGAACTCATGCTGGGTCATGTGCGCTATGGCACCTTTGGCAAAAACAACCTAGAAAGCGTTCACCCCTTTTTAAGACAAAACAATTGGATGCACCGCAACCTTATTGTTGCAGGAAACTTTAACATGACCAATGTTAACGAATTATTTTCCAATTTAATTGCTCTTGGACAGCACCCCAAAGAACGAGCTGATACCATTACAGTAATGGAAAAAATTGGCCACTTTTTAGACGATGCTGTTCGAAAAATCTATAAAACACTGAAACATGAAGGCGTTTCAAAAGCTGATGCTTCACCCATAATTGCAGAGCGCTTGAAGGTTTCGAAAGTATTGCGAAAAGCATCAAAAAATTGGGATGGTGGCTATGCCATGGCCGGATTATTAGGGCATGGAGATGCTTTTGTGTTGCGAGACCCCAATGGAATTAGACCCGCCTATTATTATGAAGACGATGAAGTGGTAGTGGTTACTTCTGAACGTCCTGTCATTCAAACTGTTTTTAATGTGAAGGTTGGAGCTGTTCACGAATTACCGCCGGGACATGCCATCATCATTAAGAAAAACGGAGCTTTTAATATCACAAAAATCATAGAGCCCGGAGAACACAAAGCCTGTTCTTTTGAACGAATTTATTTCTCTAGAGGAGGTGATTCCGAAATTTATGAAGAACGTAAAAAATTAGGCAGTTTACTTTTTCCCGATGTAAAAAAGGCTATCGATGGGGATTTAAAAAACACCGTTTTTTCCTTTATTCCCAATACGGCTGAGACCTCTTTTTATGGCATAATTGGAGCTGTTCAAGACTATTTAAGCAAAACCATGGCCGCTGATCTCAAAACAAATTCAAAAGAGGCTATTGCAAGAATAGAAGAGCTACTTTGGCTCAGACCCCGTATTGAAAAAATTGCCATAAAAGATGCCAAGTTACGCACCTTTATAACAGAAGACAGCAACCGAGACGATTTAGTGGCCCATGTCTATGATGTGACCTATGGGGTGGTGAAACCCACCGATAACCTAGTTATTATTGACGATAGTATTGTGCGGGGCACAACCCTGCAAAAGAGTATTCTTAAAATGCTTGACCGCCTTGGCCCTAAAAAAATTGTGATAGTATCAAGCGCCCCTCAAATTCGATATCCAGATTGCTATGGCATTGATATGGCCCGATTAGAAGAGTTTATTGCCTTTAGGGCAGCTTTGGCCTTGCATCGGGACAAGGGAACCTATAGTGATGTGATTAATCAAGTCTATCAAAAATGTGTGGCTAGTTTTGAAGCTCAAGAGCAAACGCCACCTAATCATGTTAAAGAAATTTATGCTCCCTTCTCAGATGATATCATTTCAGAAAAAATTGCCGAAATGCTAAAATCGGATGGGGTAAATGCCGCCGTTGAGGTATTGTTTCAAAGTGTAGATAATCTTCACCTTGCTTGTCCTAAGAATTTAGGCGATTGGTATTTTACAGGAAACTATCCTACCTCGGGGGGGCATAGAGTGGTCAATAGAGCCTTTATGAATTTCTATGAAGGGAAAGCAGAACGCGCTTATTAACACTTTAACGATATAATTTGCATTTCATCGGCTAATTAATCCTGCGCTAAAAAGCAATTAGATATTTACAGCACCAGAACATAAGTAGGTTAAGTTCATGGTAAGATTTGGGGCAAAAAGGGGGAATTTATTCCCCCTTTTTATTTGGTTCCATTTCAGTGGAACACAAATTCACTTCATCCCAATTAAAGTCCTTTAAACGATATTTTCAATTTCCTCTAACGGTTTGTTCTACTTTTATATCACCAGAACATAAGTAGGTTAAGTTCATGGTAAGATTTGGGGCAAAAAGGGGGAATTTATTCCCCCTTTTTATTTTTAACCCCATAAAAAAAAGGGCGCTAGGCCCTTTTCTTAAAAAGTGTCTATAAAGATCTAGCGGTGTGTTTCAAATCGAGTTGCAACAGCATTCCAATCAATAACATTAAAAAAAGCATTGATATAATCCGGTCTTCTATTTTGGTAGTTGAGATAATAGGCATGTTCCCAAACATCTATACCTAAAATGGGTGTGCCACCACACCCAATGCCAGGCATGAGAGGGTTGTCTTGATTGGCAGTGGCGCAAACGTCTACTTTTCCACCAGGGTGCACACAAAGCCAGGCCCAACCAGATCCAAACTGCGTGGCAGCAGCTTTAGAGAACGCTTCTTTAAACCCTTCATAAGAGCCAAAAGCTTGGTCTATGGCAGTGGCTAAATCGCCTTGAGGAGTGCCACCTCCTTGTGGAGATAGGATATTCCAAAAGAGTGAATGATTGTAGAATCCACCCCCGTTGTTACGAACTGCTTTTTGGTTTAGGTCCAAAGAAGTGAGAATGTCTTCAATCGATTTTCCTTCTAGAGGAGTGCCTTCAATAGCGACATTGAGATTAGTAGTGTAGCCATTGTGGTGTTTGCTGTGGTGAATTTCCATAGTGCGTGCATCTATGTAGGGTTCTAGAGCATCATAGGGATATGCTAATTCGGGTAGTGTAAAAGCCATAGTTTAATTTTTTTAGTTTGAAACAAATGTAAAATTTCTTTTTTCAATTCTCGAAGAACTTAACAAAACTCTTACTTTTAAGCAGTGATGCAGCCCATGGAAAGCCATTCTTTTAAAATTATTAATGCAGCAGCGGGAGCAGGAAAAACCTTTGCTTTAGTCAAGCAATATTTACTATTGCTTTTAAGTGCCAACCAACCGCCTGCATTCCAACATATTTTGGCCCTAACCTTTACCAACAAAGCCGTGGCAGAAATGAAGGGGCGTATCCTTAAAATGCTGTGGTCCCTTGCCCATAATCCTAAAACAGAAGTAGCCATGTGCGAGGCTTTGTTGAAAGAACTACCTCTAAATCAAGAGCAATTACAAGCCAAAAGTCTTTTGGTACTGCGCAAAATTTTCAAAGATTATGGCCGTTTTGAGGTCATCACGCTAGATAAATTAACCTATAGCATTGTGCGCACGTTTGCAAAAGACCTTCACTTGCCTCATCAATTTGAGGTGGTGCTTCAACAAAAAGAAGTACTCCTTGAAATGGTCCATAAGTTAATGGATGAAATAGGCACTAATGACTCCCTAACACAAATGCTCTTAACGTTCAGTGAGTTTAAAATGTCACAGGATAAAAACTGGGATGTGGAAAAGGAACTAATGGAAATGGCGGAAAGTTTACTCAAAGAAAATGATAGACAAGCCGTGGAAACCCTGCAACAAATGGACAAATCGGTTTGGGGTGCTTTAAAAACTCATTTTGTAACCCTTTCAGTCTCCTTGGAACAGCAATTGGTGACTTTAGCAGAAGAAACCTTGAGAGAAATTGAACAGCAAGGATTAACACCTGATGATTTTTTTAAAAAAACCTTCTATAATCATTTCAAAAAGATTTCTGAAAAGCAATTTGAAGGCCGCTTTAAAAACCAACTTGAGCAGGCTCTTCTGGGGGAAAAACCCTTGTACAAAAAAACCACACCTCCCGCCGCTGTAGCAACAATCGAAGATTTACGTTCTTATTTCACAACCCAATTTGAAAACACCCGCCGTTTGATTGGCCAATGGTTATTGTCGCAAGCCATCATAAAACAATGGACACCCATGGCGCTCTTGCGAGAAATGGAACAACGCCTAAATGATTTGCAACAAGAAAATCAAATGATGTTATTAGGGCAATTCAACTCTCGCATAAGCAAAATTGTACAAGAGCAACCCGTTCCTTTTATTTATGAACGATTAGGGGCTCAATACCGCCATTTTTTCATTGATGAATTTCAAGACACCTCGGTGCTGCAATGGGAAAACTTGATTCCATTGGTGGGCAATGCTTTAGAAAGTGAGACTTCAACGGGAGAACGAGGTTCCCTTTTTTTGGTGGGAGACCCCAAACAAGCCATCTATCGGTGGCGGGGCGGAAACAACCAACAATTTTTAAACCTCTTATACGGTAAATCACCCTTTCAAATTGACCCCTTGGTGAGTAGTCTTCAACATAATTATAGAAGTTGTGACCAATTAATTCATTTTAACAACGATTTTTTTAAGTCAATTTTAAATAGTTTGTCCTCTCCCTCCTTAAAAAGACTTTTTGAAGAAAGCGCACCACAATTGCCTACTTCAAAAAAAGGCGGAATGGTGAGTTTGTCCTTTTTGCCAAAGGGACTTACAAAAGCAGAAGCCCTGCCTGAATATGTGTCAAAAACCCTTGCTCATATTCGGGAAGCTTCCGAGGCGGGATATACCTATGAAGATATGGCCATTTTGGTTCGCACCGGAGAGCAAGCGAAAGAAATGGGGGCTGCTCTTTTAGCCAATAACATTCCTTTTTTGTCTCAAGAAACTCTTTACTTAGCTGAGGCAGCCAATGTTCAATTTCTCATTCAGCTTTTGCAATTGGAGCAAAGTCCACAAGAAAAGCACTTGCAAAAAGGACTGCTTGACTATGTTTGGCATTATGGCCCTGGGGAAATGGAAGACTATCATTCCTTTGCCAACACTTGTTTAAGCCAGTCAACTTATGGTTTTTTTGAGTTGCTCAACCAACAATTTGAAAGCACCTTCAAACTCAAAACCTTTCAAAAGCTATCGCTCTATGAAGCAATACTTTATGCGCTTTCTAGCTTTTCTTTTTTACAAAGGCAAGATGCCTTTATGCTTTATTTTTTAGACTATACTTTTGAATTTTCCTTACAAAAGGGCGGTACTAAAACGGGTTTTTTAACCCATTGGGAGCAAGAGTCAGCAAGCCTAAAAATAGCACAACCCGAAGGAGAAAATGCAGTGCAAATTATGACTATTCACAAAGCAAAGGGCTTGGAATTTTCGGTGGTAATACTTCCTTTCTTAGACAAAGAGTTGCATAGCAAGCGCGCTTTTCCAATATGGTTTCCTCTCCGTGAAGAACCCTATTCTAAGCTTCCTTGGGCGTGGATTTCTTTTTCTCAAAAGATTCAAGAGTTTGGACCCGAAGGCATTAGCTTTTTTCAAGCGCAACAACAAGCACAAGAAGCCGACGCTCTCAATGTGCTCTATGTTGCTCTAACCCGAGCAAAAGAACGCCTTTATATACTCACCACAAATAGCGATGAGAAAACGTTAACCTATGCCCATTTGTTGAAACAATATGCACTACAAAAAGGCAAAGCAGTAGAAGACCACAGTGTTTTTTGCTGGGGAGACTCTAGCGCAAAAGCCTCAGAAAGCGAAAGTAAGAAGGAAGAGGAAGCGCTACAGCTTCAGGGCAATCTCAATTGGGTAGAGAAGCTCATACTTACGAATAATGAGGGGTCTGTTGCCGGGCTAGAGGCTCGCCAAGAAGGCCTGCTTTTGCACCGGTTGATGGAAAAAATTGATCGTGCTACTCCTGAAAAAATTGTGGCTGAAGAGCCCTTATTACAAGGAGCCCCTAGGGCTTCAAATCGACAGTATTATACTGCCCTCATGGAGGAAATGATTAACCATCCTCAATTAAAAAACTATTATAACACGAAGGCAACTGTTTATTGCGAACACGAAATTTTAGTGCCTCAAGAACGTACCTTACGACCCGATCGATTGGTGGTGCATGCTGATCATGCAGCCTTAATAGATTATAAAACAGGCACACCCAAAAATGAAGATGCGTTACAAATGCTTGCCTATGAAAAGGCACTTCAGGCAATGGGGAGTCAAAAAATTAAAAAATTCCTGGTCTACACCCAAAACGAATTGATAGTCAAAGAATTAGATTAAATCATAAAAAAGATATAACTTTGTGATTAAGAGCTTTTAGAAGACTCCGTAAATTTTGTTTAACCCCAAGTTTAACCATAAGAATGAAAACTACATTTATTTCTACTTTATTTACTTACATTTTTTGTTTGACTTTTGCGTTTTGCGAAGCGCAAAATGAAGCCCATCCTTGGCAAGTTTCTTTAGGAATTAACGTTATTGATGTTTATCCAACAGGGGTTTCTAAATATGGCACCCTCTTTGAAGATTTTTTCAACGTGCAAGACCATTGGAATTTAGGAACTACTCCTGGCATGTTACAAGTGACCAAGTTTTTAGGAAAAGGATTCTCCTTTGGAGGAAGAGCTAGTTATAATACTATTACCAAGTATGGAAATCAATCGGCCGAGGACCCCTATTATAATGCAGATGGCATTATTAAATACAATTGGAATCAACTATTAAAAACCGATCATTTTGCTCCCTATTTTGAATTAGGGGGAGGCTATGCCATTTTTGATGCTGTTGGAGCTGGCTATTTTAATCTTGGAGCGGGTATCGAATATTGGTTTGGAGAAGAAAAAAGAACGGGTGTTGTTTTGGGTTCTCTTTTTCGAAATACGGGAGAGACCTATGGCATCAAACATTTTCAACATCATGTGAGTGTTGCGTATCGATTTGGCAATAGAGATAATGACAATGATGGTGTGGTCAATCGAGTAGACCAATGTCCAGAAGTGCCTGGTTTAGCCCAACTTAATGGCTGTCCTGATACCGATGAAGACGGTATTCGAGATTCCGAAGATAATTGTGTTGAAACTCCCGGTATAGCTGCTTTCAACGGTTGTCCTGATACCGATAAAGACGGTATTCCAGATAGCAAAGATGTATGTCCTGAGCTTTGGGGTATTGAAGAATTTAAAGGTTGCCCCTGATAGTGATGGCGATGGCATAGAAGATGCTTTAGACGCTTGTGTAGATCGAGTAGGAACACCAGAAAATAAGGGTTGCCCAGAAGAAGTCAACGAACAAGAAGGGCCTAGAG
>Ga0255751_10000132_pt1 | contig 67762 bp, 87 predicted proteins | sample 071ome_20_FD_179951 | JGI IMG/M metagenome (GOLD analysis project Ga0255751, IMG submission 179951) | Coastal salt marsh microbial communities from the Groves Creek Marsh, Skidaway Island, Georgia - 071412BT metaG (version 2) | ecosystem: Environmental > Aquatic > Marine > Intertidal zone >... | reverse complement strand
CATGCCAAGTTCGCCAAATGATCCACAGACTGCTTTCACAGATGGCAGAGTTGGTACTGCATACATTCAAGAATTTAGATTTACAAAATTCTGTCAAAGAATACAGAATTTTATACAGCCTAGTGTTGACAGAGAATTCAAAATGTTCTTAAAAAACAGAGGTATAGAAATTGATTCTGGCATGTTTGAACTACAGTTTAATGCACCGCAAAACTTTGGCAAATATAGACAGATTGAATTAGACACACAGCAAGTAAACATCTTTAATCAAATCAACCAAACACCTTATATCAGTAAACGTTTTGCAATGAAGCGTTTCTTAAATCTTTCAGAAGATGAAATCTATGAAAATCAAAGACTATGGGCTGAAGAAAACAAAACCACAATGCCTGGAGGAATGGAAGATCCTGAAGGATTAGGTTCAGTTGGTGGAGCTCCAATGTCAAGTTCTGCATTAGGCGGCGGCAGTGATGTTCCTGCACCTGAAGACACAGAAGGCACAGAATCTCCATTAGGAAATACTGCTCAGCAAGATGCTGATACAGGCGATACCGATACTAGTGCATAGTATCTGATACAGTTCCTATAGAAATTTTTTCATCTAATCGGTCAATAAGGTATTCAGCAACCACTTTTAATTTTTCAAGTTGTTTTTGTTGTTCTTCATCTAATGTATCTTGATTTTCTAACAACACAATATAATTGTTCACTGCTGAAAGTTCACTCTCAAAAAGTTCTTTGACTGTGATGTATTCGTAAGACATTACAACTGTATTTACTAAATACTTTTTGATATGAGATATAACGAACTAAAAGAAGCATATTTGCCTGATCAAGACAAGTATCATCGTGCTGATATCAGCACGTCACGAAAAACAAGACTGACTCTTAAGCATTTAAACAAACTAAGAAGAGTCAGAGAAATAAGAAAACAAGATCAAGAGGAAAACCGCGAATTTGTGGCTAGAATGTACGGTCAACCACCTGTACAGTAAAAAGATCTTTTAAAAACACAAGTTTTTTTGATTTTTTTCAAAAAAACCTGAATTTTCTGTCTATTTGCACCCAATATTTTAAAAAAGTAGTAAATATCTACAACGATTAATATATTAAAAGTATCGATACTAATATTATAAGGAGAAACGACATGTCAGAAATGAGTTCTAAATTAGAACAAGTTCTCGAGTATCTAGTAAACGGTGAACAGGATCAAGCAGAGTCACTACTGCATGATGTGATCGTAGAAAAAGCTAGAACTATTCATGAAGAGCTTGTTAATTCACAAGACACGGTTGAAGAAGCAGAAACTACAGAAGAAGACACTGTAGAAGAAGCAGAAACTACCGATGAAGATGCTGTTGAAGAATCAGAGGAATCTGAAGAAGAAGCAGTTGAAGAACAAGTAGGTGCCGAAGGCGATGCAGAAGCTGAATTAAAAGATGAGCTAAAGCAAAAAGCCGAGGAAGACGCTGAAGAAATTGACTACGAAGAAACAAACGAAGACGAGCACGAAGGCGACGAAGACAAAGACGCTGAAGGCGACGAAGAAGTTGAAGACAGAGTAGACGATTTAGAAAATGCCTTAGAAGAGCTAAAAGCCAAATTTGATGATATCATGAACGGTAAAGAAGAAGCCGGCGATGAAGAATCAGAAGACGAAATGTCAGATGATGAAGAATCAATGATGCCAGCAGAAGAGTCTGCAGAAGAAACTGTACAGGATCTTGAAGAAGCAGAACTAAAGCCGGTTAAAGTTGATCACAAAGATGGTTCAGACGCAACTAAATCACCAGTAGCATCAAAAAATGATATGGGCGGCAACGCTGGTAACATTGCACAAGGTGGTGAAGAAAAAGGCGGTTCAGCACCTAAGCCACAAGACATGGGTTCAACAACTGAGCCAAACATGTCAAAAGTAACAGCTGACTCAAAAGATGGTGCAGACGCATCAGCTAAGTCAACAATTACAGGCAAGTAATAGGAAAGGCAAACCTAGAATGATTCGTCCATTAACAGAAAGTTTAACATTCGATCAAGCAAAGATCGAAGTTTTACACGAAGGTAAAGACGATAACAAGCACCTTAAAATGAAAGGTGTGTTTATTCAAGGTGGTGTAAAAAACCAAAACCAACGAGTTTATCCGGTTTCAGAAATTTCTAAAGCAGTAAGCAACATCAAAGAAAGACTTGATGGTGGTTTTAGTGTTTTAGGTGAAGCAGATCATCCAGAAAACTTAACAGTTAATCTAGATAGAGTTTCACACATGATTGAAGAAATTTGGATGGATGGTCCAAATGGTATTGGAAAACTAAAAATAATGCCTACACCAATGGGTAAGATTGTTACAACTTTACTCGAAAGTGGTGCAAAATTAGGAGTTAGTTCCAGAGGTTCTGGTAACGTAAGTGAAAGCGGTGAAGTTCAAGACTTTGAAATCATCACTGTGGACATCGTTGCACAACCCTCTGCTCCAGACGCCTATCCCAAAGCCATATACGAAGGCTTATGGAACATGACCGGTGGTCAAAAATTACACGGCTTGGCACATGCTAGTTTGCATGATGCTAGAGCACAGAAGTTTTTGGCTAGCGAAATTACTAAGTTAATACATGAGCTAAACAAGAAGTAAGGAGATTCAGATGGCAGATATAACAGAAATTTTCGGTTCAGATGTGTTAAGCGAAGAACTGAAAACACAAGTCCAAGAAGCTTGGGAGACTAAGCTGTCTGAAGCCCGTGAGGAAATCTCTGCAGAGCTTAGAGAAGAATTTGCACAGAGATATGAGAATGACAAATCACAGATTGTGGAAGCAATGGACAACATGCTGTCAGATGCATTAAAGAAAGAAATTTCTGAATTTGCAGAAGACAAAGCAAAAGTTGTTGAAGAAAGAGTTGCTTACAAAAAAGCAGTCGGTGAACATTCTAATATGCTGTCAACATTTGTTTCTGATACACTAGTAAAAGAAGTAAATGAACTAAGAGCAGACAGAGAAGCACTTAAAGGTCAATTTACAAAGTTGGAAAACTTTGTAGTCAGACAACTCTCCAAAGAGTTAACAGAATTTGCTCAAGACAAAAAGGATCTAGTTGAAAAGAAAGTCAAACTAGTAGCTGAAGGTAAGAAACTTATCGAAGATACTAAATCAGCTTTCATCAAAAGAGCCGCAGGTCTTGTGGAAAAACATGTTGATTCAACACTGAAGAGTGAATTAAGCACTTTAAAAGAAGACATCAAAGTTGCCAAAGAAAACAACTTTGGTAGAAAAGTGTTTGAAGCATTCGCAGGTGAATACATGAGTTCTTACCTTTCAGAGGGTGGAGAAATACGTAAGTTGCAGAATACAATTTCAGAGTCTAAAGAAGCTGTTTCTAAATTAGAAAAAGCAATTGAAGAAAAAGAAGCTGAAGTTAAAGCAACACAAACCAAACTTAAGATTGCAGAGGACAAAATGGTTAGAGAAAAAACTCTAACAGATTTAGTTTCTCCGCTTTCAAAAGACAAACGTCAAGTAATGGTTGAACTATTGGAATCAGTACAGACTGCTAACTTAAAGAAGCAGTTTGAAAAGTATCTTCCAGCTGTGTTAAATGAGACGGTAGAATCTGCATCAGCAGATAATATTATCACAGAACACACAGGTGACAGATCGGTAAATACTGATAACAATACAACAATCGATAACGATATCGTTAATATAAAAAGACTAGCAGGATTAAGGAGTTAATACTATGTCAGATAAAACATTAACTGAAAATTGGAATGATACTAAATCAGCACTGCTAGAAGGTCTTGCAGGCCAAAAAAAAGATACAATGAGTGCAGTTCTAGAAAACACTCAAAAGTATTTGGCTGAAAGTGCCACAGCAGGTGCAACAGGTGCCGGTAACGTAGCCGCCCTAAACAAAGTTATCCTTCCAGTAATTAGAAGGGTTATGCCTACAGTGATCGCGAATGAAATCGTTGGTGTACAGCCAATGACAGGTCCAGTAGGTCAGATCCACACATTAAGAGTCAGATATGCCGACTCAGCCAACGGTGTAACAGCCGGTGACGAGGCATTATCACCAGCATCAATTGCCAGAGGTTACTCAGGTGATGATTCAGCATCAGGTACAACTGCCGATGCAACAGCTTCAAAAGAAGGTGTAGCTGGTAACAGACTATCAATTCAAATCTTAAAGCAGACTGTTGAAGCTAAAACAAGAAAGCTATCAGCAAGATGGACTTTTGAATCAGCTCAAGATGCCAATGCAATGCATGGTCTTGATGTTGAAGCAGAAATCATGGCCGCTTTAGCACAAGAGATCACAGCTGAAATCGATCAAGAGATCATCGGTTCACTATTATCTCTAGCTTCAGCTTCAGGCGATGATTACGATCAAGGTAACGCATCAGGTACAGCTACATTCGTAGGTGACGAGCATGCCGCACTTGCTGTTCTAATCAACAGAGAAGCAAACAGAATTGCACAAAGAACAAGAAGAGGCGCAGGTAACTATGCTGTTATGTCTCCAACTGCTCTTACAATTCTACAATCTGCAACAACTTCAGCTTTTGCAAGAACAACTGAAGGTACATTTGAAGCACCAACAAACACTAAGTTTGTAGGTACTTTAAACGGTGCAATGAGAGTATATGTAAACTCATATGCCTCAGACGCAACACCAGTACTAGTTGGTTACAAAGGCCCAGGTGAAGTAGATGCACCAGCATTCTACTGTCCTTACATTCCACTAATGTCATCAGGCGTTGTGATTGATCCAGCTACATTCGAGCCAGTAGTGTCATTTATGACAAGATACGGTTACGTTGAGCTTTCAAACACAGCATCATCATTAGGTAATGCAGGTGACTACCTATCAAAAATCAACATCAATACTTCAAACCTAAGCTTCTTATAAGCCGTTTAAGTATTTTTGTAATATTCAAAACGCCCGGCTCTGTGTCGGGCGTTTTTTTTTGATCATTAAAAAGTTATACATTAGATACTAATAATTCTGCTAAATAATTGTAGGAGCAGAACACAATGGCAAAAACTACCAGACGTACATCAGGAACTTTTAATTTTGCTAACACAGTAGTATTTGATGACTCGTCAACTACTATTACTAGTAATAATCTAATCACAACTGATCCAGTAATTACAGTTAATTCTAGTCAAGGATCAATACCATCAACTGGCAGTGGAATTGAAGTAGAAGAAAGCGGTGTGGTTGTTGCTAGTTTACTTTATACTCAGTCGAATGGTGCCGGTGTTTGGAGCTTTACAGGATCCGACGGTGTCACAGTAGACTTTGGAAACGCTAATATTAGTATTGGCGGAAACACCAGTTATGCTAACTTAGAAGTCACAGACACAATTACTGCCGCAAACGCAGATATCAACGGTGGCTATATTGATGGTGTGCATCTAGGACACGATGATCCAGTACACGTACATGCTTCAGATATTTACATTGAAGGAAATTTATTCTTAGCCAATGGTGACATTACAGGTTCAATTGGTAATATTGCTAATGGGCATTTTACTGGTGATCTTATTGGTAATGTTCATGCTGATGATGGTAATATTATTATTTTAAACAACGGTACAGCATCAAATGGTTCAGATGCTACTCTTAAAGCCAGAGTTCTTTCATATAATGGTACAGTTGTTTTAAACAACGGCACCAACGGAACAGATGCCACTTTCCTTGGCAATACCACAGGAACTCATTTTGGTAATATCGTACATTTGGGCACAGTTGTGTTAGACTCAACTACCGGTGCTCTCACAGGAACAGTTTCGAGTCTGTCAAATCATACCACAGACAATTTAGCAGAAGGCTCTGCTAATTTATATTACACAGACACAAGGGTTGACAATGTGATAGCAAACACATCTATTAATTCACTTTCAGACGTTGCTATTGTAGATAATCCTGCCAATGATGGCGGTTATTTGAGATTCAATTATTCAAACTCAGGTTCAACAGTTGATGTTGCATTTTTAGGACAAGCAGTTGCTAATTTTAAAACAGATCAAAACACATCAACCACAGCAGTATCAGGTACAACACTGCAAAATGAATCAGCATCAGGATTGTCAGTGTCAATCACTCCTCAAAGCTCAGCAAACAAAATAGAAATTCAAACACAGGTAAGATACACTGTGCAGACTTCTTCCGGAGACACAGAATTTTATATTAGATTGTACAGAGACAAAGGTGCCAACACAGAAGTTTTATTAAGTGAAGATGTTGTTGTAGGAAATACCACAGAAACATTCCATCAAACTCATTTTAGCACTTTTGATGCACCCGGTGATACTTCTGCTCACACATATTCAGTATACTACGATGCTAACACAGCCAATGGAACACTAACACCAAATCCAACCTATTCAACAGGCACAGATACCAGTCATAACTGTATACATCTAACAGAAATTATTGACCAAGCCAATATTCTAACTGAAATTTCACAAGACACATCACCGCAGATTTCAGCATCGGCATCAAATTTAGATCTAAACAACAAAAAAATTATTAATCTTGCTACGCCTACACTTGGTACAGATGCCGCAACAAAAACATATGTTGACAACGCTGTAACATCATCTGATACTTTAGCTGAATTAACAGATGTTAATGTTGGTGCCAATAGTTCTCTTGCTTCTACTGGTGATGCACTAGTATGGACAGGCAGTGATTGGCAGGCACAAGCACCTTTTAGTCAAACAGACTTTGATAATGCAGTAGCAAACACATCAATTAATTCATTGTCAGATGTTGACACATCTGGTGCAACAGCAAATTCAATACTAAAATACAATGGCAACACTTGGGTAGTAGGAACAGACATTGACACAGATACTGGAATATTAAGTGTTCGTGATGATACATCACCACAACTTGGCGGAAATTTGGATTTAAACTCACAATCAATCACAGGAACAGGAACAGTTAATATTGTTGGTAGTTTCACCGGAACCAATGCTAACCTATCTGGTAATTTAACTGCAAGTGGTGGCGAAATTACAGATTTAACAATCTCAGGAAATCTAACTGTGCTTGGTGATACCACAACTGTAGATGTTACACAGTTAGAAGTTGATGATCCTTTGTTGTATCTAAATAGAAATGCTGGTGACTCAAGTACTAATTCACTAGATGCAGGCTTACTAATTGAACGTGGATCAACTGAAAACCATGCTGGTATGATCTGGCAAGAATCCTCAGATCAATTTGTGTTTTTAACATCTAATGCAGTAACTTCTACAACAACAGTTGTTTCAAACATAGCATTAGCAAATATTCAAGCCAATGTTGCAACACTAACAGCAACACAGGCACAGTATGCTGACTTGGCAGAATTATATGAAAGTGATGCAGAGTATGAACCAGGTACAGTCATGGTGTTTGGTGGTGATAAAGAAGTTACACAATCTAACACAGCAATGGATCATAGAATTGCCGGAGTAGTTTCAACAGATCCAGCATACTTGATGAACAGCACACAAACAGGTACTACTGTTGCTGTTGCACTTAGAGGTAGAGTACCAGTAAATGTTGTAGGTCCGGTTAAAAAAGGTGATTTAATTGTTTCAAGTGATATTCCCGGCGTTGGTAAAGCATTTGATGGTGTAACAAACTGTGTGTTTGTTATTGGTAAAGCAATTGAAGACGATGATTCAGAAAATCTAGTAAGATTAATTACCTGTGTAATTTAATCATATATTAAATTTTCACCATTTATTTTTCTATAAAAATCGTTAAAAGTTTTTATCCATTTTTTCATGTCTTTAATTATTTCTTGCGTATGATAAAAGCTGAGAGGAAGTGTAAAAAACGGATAAGATTTTTTAGCATCGTTAAATTTGTATTCTATTTTTTCTAAACTGTTGATATCTGTTTCTATATCATGCATTAATTTTTTAAAAAAGATTTGATCATAAAACTTTGAAATAATAAATTGTTGATTGTTGTCAGGATGTTCTAAATCAAATTCCAATTCAAGTATATCAAAATACAATGCTCTTACTGGATTTATATCTCTTCTGTACTTGTTTAACACACTAGGAAAGCAGTATTCTGTGCTTTTGGTTATTAAGTTATTTGTGATTGTAAAATATGCATCTTCAAGATCGTATCTTATTTGCAAATCAATTTCGTTGTTGTCTTTGGTATGATAGTAGTAAGCATTTACCAATATTTTATGCAAACTTCTGGTTTGTTTTCTTGTCATACCAGAACAAAATTCATAAAATTTTGTTTTTTCAATGCCGTTTTCTTTGAGATATTTTAAAACAAAACCAGAGATAATTTGTTTTTTGCTAAACTCTTCAAGATCTCGAATCATTCGAATTTGAGTAATATGGTAAACATTGTTCATACTAAAAGTATTTACTTGTTTGCCTGCTGATATAGTTTTTTTAGTTTTCTAATATTTTTTTGGTTGTTTAATGTGATTTTAGCACCATTGTGTAAAGGTTTAGGATACTGCCCTATATCAAACCAAGCATATCCAGAACTTTCTCTATTGAGTGTTGGAATAAATTCATCTGGAGTAACTATCACATATGTGTAGTATGTAAAATTTTTGTCTTTGGAATTGTATGTGTCTAATGGGTTAAGTTTTTCCATTGGCGGAATAAACCCCATTTCTTCTTTAAGTTCTCTTTTCAGTGCTTCAATAGGTTCTTCATTTTTTTCAATCTTGCCACCCCAAAAACTCCAGGTATGCGGATAACTGACTTTGTTGCTTCGTAGATTTAACAACATTCTGCCGGTGCTTTTTGATAAAAATGTAGTGCCTACTGCTTTGTACATTCAGCTATTGTATGATGTTTTTTAAGAACTTGCAAGTTCTAATTTCCAAAAACCGTTTTTGTATTGACCTTGGTAACTGTCAATCCACTCAGCACCGGTCCATCTGTATTGTGTACTAGTATTTGAATTGGTAACATATTCTGTAGTACTTGTGTTTCTACTGTCAAAAACCACAGTCCATGCACCACCGGTAAATTCTATAATATCGTTTTCATTGGCAGAAAATCCCGCACCAAAACTGTTGGTATCACTAGGAATTGGATTGACTAAAAGATATCGCTGTCCGTTTGCTACTGTTGGTAAATTGTTTCCTGGATACGATTGTTCAGGATCTATAATTTTATCAACAGCACTGATAGTGTTGGTTGGCAAACTGTCGCTGTCAATTGTAAAAACCAATTTGTTATGATCAGTAGGATGTAATGCAATAGTACCAAAAATGTCGCTTGAACTGTCTTCTGGATCGTCACTTTGTCTTAATACTAACTTGCTAATACCGTCTTGTATTTCTCCATATATTGTCAAAAACTCTTTCCAACTTTCATTGTCGTTAGCACCGTAGGCACCTAATAAACTGACGTTTGTGCCAATAACACTAATCTGTGCATTTTCTGGTGTGACAATTTGTGTTGATATTTGTCCCGGAAAGTTCTCAAAGAAATCTATAAATCTTGGATCGTAATCTAAATCATCAATTGAATCTGTGTTGTTAATTCTTGTGATAATTTGTTTGATAATAGATTGTTTTTTGACTTTGGTTGGAGGACTCAACCAAATAGGTAAACTGAAAGTCAAAGTTGCAACATCTAATTGTGTATCAACACCCTGCGGCATTGCTCTAGAACTCCATACAATATCAATTAATTCAACGTTGGTGATATTAGTCCAGTCTAAAGGATTGTCATTTGCTTGTATTTCAATTGAAGGATTATACAGTGTAAGAATTTGTTCAAGCAATTGCATTTTTTGTTCGGTGTTTGAACACCAAATATCAACTGCCATATTAAGATTATAAGGAACCGGCATGTGTCTTTCTACGGTGTATAAGTTGCCAATTTCAGCAGTATATTGGCTGTTACTATTATCGTACTGTCTTTCAGAAACTTGTAATTTTTCAATCAGTTTAGGATCTTGCATTCTGTCTCGAGCAATCTGCAAGTTGGTAATATATACACTCATAAAAGGTGCTGAATTCATAACATTTTCAGAACTGTTTCTTAATATGTGTGCAACCATTCTACTCATATCTGCATATCTCACAGGCACTCTTATATAAGAATTACTGTCTGTGTTGTCTTTCTGTCCGGTTTTAACAGAGAAATTATCAAACAGTCTTATAAACTGTAAAATATATCTTCTTATTTGTTGATCATACCAGTATTGCATTAGTCGGCCTTTGGTTTAATAATTTTACTCAAATATTGTTGTTCTTTAGAATCTCCTGTAACAGAAGATGAATTTGTGTTGTTGATAAAACTGTCTAACACTTTAGAAGTTCTAGTGTACAAGCCTCTGATATCATCTGTGATTTTAATAAATCTGTTACCTTCTTTTCTAAACAGTCTGCTTGGCGAATAATCTACTCTCAAAACATAGTCGCCTTCTTGCAGTGTTGAAGGAAAACTTCTTCCTGTGTGTGCAATTTCAATACCGCCCGGAGGTGTAGCATCTTGTGATCTTTCAATTACTTTGTGTCCGTCAGCTTCTGAAACATACAAGTGACCCATTTCAACACCTTTACGTGGAACATTTTTTTCTGCTTCGTTAACGACTGCTTCATTAATATCAATTTCTGATTGATATGTTGAAATAATATTTTTAAGATCGTCTGCTTCTTCACCGGTGCCAAGAATATCTCTAAATTCTTGTGTGTCTTGCATAGCAACTGCTTTGCATCTCCATATGTGAGGCCACCATCCTGGATCATAACCTTCTGATCCTCTTGCGGCATCTTCAACCACATAAAATTTATTGATAGTTAAATTTTCTTTTGGTGTAAAACTTGTTACTGTTGCTGTTGCACCGCTGGCATCTCCAGTGATAGTTTCGTTCTGTTCAAAGTTGCCACTGATTGGTGTAATTCTAATAGTTTTTGCTTCGTGATTATAACTGACCACAGTAGCACTAACACTGCTGTTTGCACCTGTGATTGTTTCACCTTTACGAAACTTTTTACTAGGTTTAGAAGCCAGTGTAATACTTGCAGATTCCAGTCTAGTTTCATCATTTTGATGAGGTAACTCAAACACATCACCTGGTATAATTTTTCTACCAAGTCTTTCCATCATGTCGCCAATATGAAATGTTATATAGATAGTGTCAGCAGTTTGAAACAATCCAAATTGTGTTAAATCAAAATCTTGATCTGCAACGTTGTAAACACCACGCAAATCAAAAACATCTGGATCGTATTTTCTGTCTCTGTTTTCACCAAACAGCACATCTTGTACATTAAGTGTGCTTGTAATAGAGTTTTTAGGTTGATCTGAACTTGTTGAGTCTGTGTGTGTATGAGGTCCTATGTATTTGTGTAAAAACACACCAGTGCCACCCGCAAAAAAATGCTCTCTGATAACACGATCAGCAAATTTGTAGTCGTTTCCTTTGTTTGGCTTCCATAAACTAAGTCTTGGCATAAGATTGTCCTTCGTAGTATTTATTGATTTAAATTGATCAACTAAATAGTAATACAATGGCAAAACAGCAATCTAAAAGACAAGAACTTATTGACGATATACGTACTATCCTAGGTGATGGTATGGTTGACGTTGAACTTGATCCCAAACACTATGAACAAGCAATTGATCTAGCAGTAGATAGATTTAGACAACGCAGTTCAAACAGCACAGAAGAAGCATATATTTTTTTAACACTTCAAGCAGATGTTAACGAATATACACTGGCAGAAGAAGTAATAGAAGTCAGAGAAATATTTAGAAGATCTGTTGCAGGTTCAACTAGTGGAGTTGATCTAGATCCTTTTGAAATGGCATACACTAATTTATATTTCTTACAAGGTGGTAGAATTGGTGGACTGCTGACATGGGACGCTTTTTCTCAATATCAAGAAGTAGTAAGAAGATTGTTTGGTGGTTATCTTAATTTCAAATATGTCACAGAAAAAAACAAATTACTTTTAATGCGTAGACCAAGAGCTGAAGAAAATGTGTTATTGCAAGTATACATGGAAAAACCAGTTGATACACTTATAACACAGAGATACAGTAGACCTTGGATAAGAGAATATGCACTTGCACAATGTAAAATGATGCTAGGTGAAGCAAGATCCAAATACTCCAGTTTACCTGGTGCTCAAGGCAGTGTGAGCTTAAATGGTGCAGATTTAAAAGCAGAAGCACAAACAGCCATTGAAAAGCTAGAGCGTGAAATTGACACATACGGCACCGGTGAAGATCCACTAACTTGGGTTATTGGATAAAAAATCTTTGACATCTTTGTTTTAATCAGTTATTATAGCACTTATGATAATAGGTCTAGTTGGTTTTATTGGTTCTGGAAAGAACACAGTAGCAGAATACTTTGAACAACATAACTTTCAAAAAGATTCATTTGCGGCTCCGTTAAAAGATGCTGTGAGTGACATTTTTGGCTGGCCTAGAGACATGCTTGAAGGTGATACAGACCAAAGCAGATTATACAGAGAATCAGTTGATCAGTGGTGGAGCAAAAAACTAGGAAACAAATATTTTACTCCCAGATATGCTTTGCAAATAATAGGCACAGAAATATTTAGAGACAATTTTAATCAAAATATCTGGTTACATAGTTTAGAAAGCAGATACATGTCACGTGGTAGAAAGCCTACAGTAATTAGTGATTGCAGATTTAAAAATGAATTAGGCTTGATCAAAACACTGGGTGGCAAAGTAATTAGAGTAAAACGAGGTCCAGAACCGCACTGGTTTGAAACTGCCAAATTGGCCGCTGACGGTGACACATTTAGTCAACACACTTTATCAGATATGGGAATTCATCAAAGTGAATGGGATTGGGTTAATGTCAGGGTTGATTACACAGTTACTAATGACAGTACTCTAGATGATTTAAACACTAAATTAGCAGACATTGTCAAAGAAATAACATAGTTTAATCAGGCAACAAGTTACCCTGTGTCCAACCAACTTCTTCTACACTTTTTATTCTAGAACAATTAGCACATATAGTTTTCAAGTTGCTCCAGTCGGCATTTTTTAAATTACCATCAACATGATACACATCCATTTGAACTGGGTGTTTGCCTTTAAAGCCGCATTTTTCACAGATATGCTTTTTTTTATAACCGCTTTTTTCCCACGAGTGTTTTCTTCTAGAAGTAACACCTGCATCTTCTTTTATACACTGATCGCATTTTTTTCTGTAGTATACTTTGCCTTTTCTACGATAGTTAAATGCCACAGGTCGTACTTTACACTTGTTACAAAGCGGTCTAATATGTGTTTTTTTTCTAGGTTTATCTTGCATTGTTAATTGTATTTAATACCTTTAAAGGTAAATGGATTGCCCTAGTTTTTCCAGAAAAACTATAAATACTAGCATAGTAATACAACACATTATATAATGTAAAGCAGGGAGATTAAACATGCCAACACTAACATCACCAGGTGTATCAGTTAGCGTAACTGATGAATCAATGTATGCTCCAGCCGGTCAAGGCACTGTTCCTCTTGTAGTTGTTGCAACAGCACAAGACAAAACAGATCCAAGCACTGACGCAGTAGCAGTAGGTACAACTTCTGCAAACGCTGGAAAACCATTTTTGGTAACATCACAACGTGAACTGGTTACAACTTTTGGCGAACCTTCATTTAAATCAGTAGCAGGTACACAGATACATGGCGACGAGAGAAATGAATACGGTTTGCTATCAACTTATTCATATTTAGGAATTTCAAACAGAGCATATGTTGTAAGAGCAGATGTTGATTTAGATCAACTAGAAGCTTCATCAACAGCTCCACAACTAACACCAAACAACGGAACATATTGGTTAGATGTACAAAATACAGACTTTGGTCTATTTCAAGGTAATGCATCAGCAGGCACTTGGGATAAAATAACACCAACAGTATTAGCAGACACACCAAGTTCTGCCGCAAGTAGTAACGTAGGAACCAACAACAAACCTAAAGCAACATATGGTGCAACAGGAGATTTTGTTGCAGTTACTTCAGTTGATCCAGTTATTGTGTATGAAAAAACAGCATCATCAACATGGGACGCAGTAGGTTCAGACTCATGGTCAACAGCAAAATCAAATGCTAATGTTTACATTCAGCCAGGTACAGGTACAGCACCAACAGTGGCTGACAATGACATCTGGTTAAAGTCTACACCAGCAGGTCAAGGTGCTAGTATTGTAGTTAAAGTTTACAACTCATCAACAGGTGCATGGGAAACTAAAACATCAAATATGTATGTTAACGATGATGCCGCAACAGCAGTTGAAGGCGCCGCATTAACACAAAATGATGTTTATGTACAGTTCGATGATGATGGCGACGAAGATTATGCAAATTATATTGCCAATAACTTTGTATCAGCATCAGCAACAATTGAAGCTACATCATATTCAAAAACACAACGTGAAACAACTCCTGAAATTCAATATAGTTTGAAAATCAGAGGAGCTGGTACTTCAACTGTGGCTACTGGTGATGCATCATCACTACATGCCGCAAGTTTAACAGGTACTTTCAAACTTAATGGTCAGGCAATTACGCTTTCATCATCAAATCTTGAAAACATTGTTACAGCAATTAACAGTGAATTTGGTGCCGGCCAGACACATGCGGCCGCAGGTATCACAGCATCTATTGATTATAGATCAGCAACAAGACAGTATTTAAAAATCACAAGAACTGGCGGTAAAGAAATTTACATTCAAGACGGTTCAGGTGTAACTACTTCTGACTTAGGATTTACTGATAACAAATCAACAGGTTCAACAGCATACTATCACAAATCATTATGGAGCGATCTTTCATATGAAGCATCAGCAACAGCACCTACTAAAGATCCAGTAAATGGCACACTTTGGTACAGCTCAAGTCAAGATGCTGATATCTATATTGCTACTAATGATGGTGGTACTATGAAATGGTTAGCATACGCAAACTCAAAAGACAGGTTTGATGCTAACTCAGTTGTGTCAGGCGGTATTAAAGATCTACAGATTGTATCTGAAGAGCCAACTGCACAATCAGATGGTACTGCACTAGAAGATGGCGATCTTTGGATTGATTCAAATGAATTAGATGTTTATCCAAAAATCTACAAATGGAACAACAGTGACTCAGAATGGAACTTATTAGACAACACTGATCAAAGCACAGCAGATGGTGTTGTGTTTGCAGATGCAGTAGGTAACCCAGCAGGTGCAGATGAAGATGCACAAGACTGGGGTTCAGCTTACAGCAACTTCCATTCAGACGCTCCAGATCCAGCAGTGTATCCAGAAAACATCTTGTTGTTTAACACAAGACTTTCAGGTTACAATGTGAAAAAGTTTGTAACCAACTACACATTTGATGGTACAAACAACGGAGACATTTGGGTAACAGAATCAGGTCTAAAAGAAGATGGTTCACCTTACATGGGCAGAGCCGCTCAGAGAAGAGTTGTTGTTTCAGCAATGCAATCAGCACTAGTTGACAATGATGATATCAGAGCAGAATCTAGATTCTTTAACTTGCTGTCAGCACCAGGTTATCCTGAACTGCTTGACGAACTAGTAAGTTTAAGTACAGATAGAAAGCAAACAGCATTTGTTGTTGCTGACACACCTTTTAGATTAGCACCAGATGGAACGTCAGTTCAAAACTGGGCAACTAATGCCAACAATGCCGCTTCAAACGGTGAAGATGGTTTGATTACAGCATCACCATATGCGGCTGTGTATTATCCATCAGGCTTTGCAACTAACTTAGACGGTAATGAAGTGGTAGTACCACCTTCACACATTGCTCTAAGAACATTGGCTTACAATGACTCAGTTGCATTTCCATGGTTTGCACCGGCAGGTTATACAAGAGGTTTAGTTGACAATTCAACTTCAGTAGGTTTCATTAACTCTGAAGAAGAATATCAGCCAGTAACACTGTCTGAAGGTCAAAGAGACACACTGTACGCAAACAAAATCAACCCAATTGCATTTATTCCAAACAGAGGCTTGGTAGTATTTGGTCAAAAAACACTTTCACCAACTGCAACAGCAATGGACAGAGTAAATGTATCAAGATTAGTTGTGTATCTAAGATACCAATTGGATCTACTAGCAAAACCGTTCTTGTTTGAACCAAATGACGAAACAACAAGAAGACAGGTCACTGACACATTTAACAGATTTATGTCTGGTTTAGTGTCTCAGAGAGCACTGTACGACTTCTTGGTTGTTTGTGATGATTCAAACAACACACCTGCTAGAATTGATAGAAACGAATTGTACATAGACATTGCTATACAACCAGTAAAAGCAATTGAGTTTATCTACATTCCGGTACGTATCAAAAACACAGGTGAGGACTTAGCTGGTTAATATTATCAAAATAAAGGGGTAGTTTCTATCCCTTTATTTTACCTTTAAAAAATATTTTATACAACAGAATATTTGACAAAGGTGTAAATAAATTTATAAGGAGCAGATAAAATGGCAATTACCACAAATAAATTTGGTGTACCAGTAAATGGCGCTCGTTTTGGTATTTTACAACCTAAATTAAAATACAGATTTAGAGTCGAGTTTACAAACTTTGGTCCAATTGGCGCACAAGTTATTGAGTTAACAAGAAACGTGATGTCAGTGACAAGACCAAAAGTGTCACACGAAGAAGTGCCGATTCATTCATACAATTCTGTTGCTTACATTCAAGGCAAGCACACTTGGGAAGCAATTCAGCTCACACTAAGAGATGACATTTCAAACCAAGTATCAGGTCTTGTAGGTCAGCAAGTACAGAAACAGATGAACCACTTTGAACAAACATCAAGCAACACAGGTTCTAATTACAAGTTCAATACAACTATTGATATTTTAAATGGTGATGACGATAGTCAGATTGAAACTTGGTCATTAGAAGGTTGTTTCTTGCAGAATGTTGATTATTCAGACACTGATTATTCAACATCAGAGCCTGTTCAAGTGCTTTTAACAATCAAGTATGATAACGCTATTCACGAAAATGGATTATTTCCAGTTGGTGGCGTAACCGGTCTCGCTGGCGACAACGTAAACTAATATTATACGACATTGTATAATTTGGTGTTGTAGAATACTTGTAGAAAACATGGATAAGTATTACTATGGCAACAGATATCTTTCTCAAACCAATTAACAGGGCCGCTCAAGTTTATACGAGCGGTCCTAGTTTCCAAAGAACACACAGATTACAGTTTCAGTTTGTATTGGTATACAATTTGTATACTGATGTAGTTGATAATTTTTTATCTGAAAGAGTCAAATATTTAATTGCATATAGAGATAGATTGCATTTTCTCTGTAATCAAGTTGAATCACCTAAACTAGAAACTGATCAAGATGTTTTTAATCAGTACAATCGCAAACGAGTAATCAATAGAAAAGTCACATTTTCACCAGTTAATGTGAGAATGTATGACACACATGACGGTATGGCTCTTAAGTTTGCAAAAACACTGTATGAATTTGAGTTTCAAAATGCTAGACTGTACAAAGAGTCAAATGAAGATGTCAATTATGAACAAAGTGTTTTAATTGATGATGGCCAATTCCGCCAAACACATGAATACGGAATGAGAAGTCATGATCCACAAAGACACAGATTAATTAAAAGTATTGATTTATATCAGATTGCTGGAGGCAGGTACAGCAAAACCAGAATGGTCCATCCAAGGTTGCAGAGATTTGATATGGATACATTTGATTTTTCATCCAGTCAATTGGTCAATGTGAGTTTGAGTTTTAATTATGAAAACTTATTATTTGAAGAAGTAAACGTACCACTTGCACAAGCAGAATATGATTTACCTAGACTGTTTGAAGAATCAGCTCAAGGCTTACACGACACTGCACCGCCTGTGGTAAATGAATTACCAGAACCACCAGAAACTAAATTAGAACCAGACGTGCCAACACCGCCTAACACAGTTACACAAAATTCAAATACATCAGTTGCACCTGGTTCCAACGATAGTCCTATTAAAAAAGAAGTTACTAATACCGGTAATTCTAATGTAGTGGGTTTAAAAATGAGTGAAGCAAGAGACACACCAGAGTATCAAGAAATTTACAACGACTTAAACACTTTACCAAACGGACAACCACGAACACCAAATGAAAATCCTAAAACAGAAGCCAGAATTCAAGAAGGTTTAGTAGCCGCGGCTGATAAAAAATACAGAAACAAAGTTATCAACGGAGAAATTGATCCTCCTGCAGAAGCTAAAAGCTCTAACTACGAAATCAAAGGTTCTCCAGAAGAAAAAACAGTAGCAAAAAGCACATCTGAAAACAATTCCACATCTAAATCATCGGTGTCTAGCACTTCAAACACATCGACTAGTAAAAAGGTTACACTGTCAGAATCAGAATCAGCATCACTGTACACAGCAAATCCTGATCAGTCAGCTGTCAACAAGCTAGAAGAATTCTATGAACCAATGTCTGATGACACATTGTTAGATGCAAGGCAAGTGCATGTAGATGAACAAAATGCTCTCAAAGAACGTTATGAAAATCTAACCCCAGCACAAAAAGAACAACAAGCAGACATAATGAACAAATCATATAACTCTCATGAGAATAGAATCAGAGTGATTGACAGTGAATTACAAGATAGAAAACATCCGTTTTCAAGAGAAAACAACAGCATACTAAACAACAAAGGTGGAGATGGTTACCAGACTTCAATATCATCAAGCTATGGCGATTTAAATCAAGATAGTTTTGTTGGAGTCAAAATGTCAGGTGGTAGAACACCAGTTGGACAAATAAAAGATTCATCAGGAAATATTCAAGAAGTACCAATGTCTGAATACAACAGTTTGAAAAATCAATTTGTTGATCAGAATGATGCGAGGTAAAACAATGGCAGAAAGATCAAGCACACAACTAGTAGCAGGAACAGGTGCAATACAGCAAGTTATCAAACAGCTTGGTGATATAACAAACAGTTTTTCAAATGGTCAAATTGGTAGTACCATTGATCCGGCATCTGCTGTTTTAGAAAATGTAACCAGTGTGTCACGTGAATCACTTAATGGTCCAAAGTATCAAATCATAAAAGGTATTTTTGAAAAACATGTGGCAAACAAAAATCTTGTCACTGCTTATACTCTGTTGGTATTAGATGCAATACAGAAATTTGGAATAAATTATCAAGAACTGTTTACTGGAACCAAAAACAATCTTGAGCTTAGTCCATTGGGTGTGCAACTGTTGAATAACTATAGACCAGGAACTAGTCAAATTGGTCTACGTGTGAAGCAAACACCTAAGAAACAGATAGCTAGACAGATTATCAAGTAAATAATAGTATGGCAAAGTTTCATCAAGGCTTTTATGAGCCCAAGCACCCGGAAAAATATGTTGGCAATCGCAAGCCAAGATATCGCTCTGGTTGGGAGTTGACTTTTATGAGAATGTGTGACAATCATCCTAATATTTTGAGCTGGGCCAGTGAGCCTGTGAAAATACCTTACAGAAATCCTTTCAACGGAGACTACACACACTATGTTCCAGACTTTATGATGATGTATGTTACAAAATCTGGAAAGAAAATTGTTGAACTTGTTGAAATAAAACCAAAAAGTCAAACAATTATTGAAAAAGCCAAAAATCCACACGACAAAGCCAGAGTAGTAGTAAACAGAGCCAAATGGAAAGCGGCCGCAGAATGGACAAAAAGAAAAGGAATGCGATTTAGGGTCTTGAATGAAGACTCAATTTATGCTATAAAGTAACTATGACTAAAAAACTTGAAAAAGAATTTGATCTGCCTAGTATGGAAGAAGCATTAGAGCAACAAAAAATACACGAGCACATTGAAGAAAATACTCTGTCAACACCGTTGTCTGAGTATGAAGCAATTGAAGAAGCCACACAAGAACCAGAAGTTGAAGATGAAGATCTTATCAAAAAAGCATTAACAACTGCTGAAAAAATTGACAAAGCATTGCCTCAGGTCAAAGATCTTGAGTCACATGACATTGACATGGATGAATATGCCACAGATGCTATGAAAAGTTTCAGAGAACTAATGGATTTGGGTATGAATTCTGAAGCCAGACATGCCGGCAAGTTTTTTGAAGTAGCACAAACTATGATGAAAAATGCAATTGAAGCCAAAAATGCCAAAGCAGACAAAAAACTGCGTATGATTGAGCTACAACTAAAAAAACAGCGTGTAGATCAATGGGATAGACGTGATCCTAGACATGACGATGTTATTGAAGGCGAAGGCTATGTGGTAGGTGATCGCAACAAATTACTGGATCAACTGTTGGATAAAGTCAATGAAAACGATAAAAAACAGGATCAAGGAGATAAATAACAATATGAAGACATTAAAACAATATCTAGCCGAAGCAGTCAAAGAAATTCCAATGAGAATTAAAATTGCTGGCGAAGTCAGTGATAAAATTGCTGATACAATTGAATCAGAACTGCAAAGATATGATGTGGTCAGCGTTGGCAATCCACAGAAAACTATTATGCAGGAACATCCACTAGATTTTGGAACAAAAATTAGAAATACAGAAGTTTTTATTATTGATGCAGTTGTAAGAATGCCTTACTCTGCTGAAATATTACGTAGAAATCTTTCTGATAAAATTGGTATTCCTTATGATTATATTGTGGTCAAAAGTGAAAACGATCCATTAGAAGCAGAAAATCAAGCAGAGTTTGACAGACAACAATCTGATCCTGCTGACTACGAACCAAAAGTTGGCCAAGACTACACTGAAGAAGAAAGCAAAGTTGAAGGCGATGAAACATTTGGTGAAAAACACAAAGAGAATTTTTTAAAAACACTAGCAGACAATAAAGACAAAGACCCAGACAGAGCTCAAGTTGAAGTTGAAGGTCCTTTGAGTGTCAAAAGCAAAGAAAAAACAGCAGATACTAGCCAGCCTAAAGAAAGCGAATCTGCAAAATCACCACTAACCAAGGACAACAGATAACATGGTAATGGAAGCTCAAAAGCAGAAGTATTTTGTCACAGTTGATGACTTGGGTCAGTTTGATTTAGACGATGACAGATCAATTGCACCCTCAATTGAATATGCACTAGAGCAAGCCGGTATTGAAGCAGTGGTTGATCAAAACGAATTTAGAAGAGACATGGTTGCTGTTATGACAACTGCAACAGCAGACGAAGTTCAAAAAGCATTACAACACGATGAAATAGACGCAGAGGTATCAATGATGGAAGACAATGAAGAAATGGTACACACAGGACCAGGGCATTTTAAACAAGATGATTTTACTACTTCAGTAAAAAAATCTAAAAAGTTTAAGTATGTACCAGCCAGACACGGCGATAATGGTCTTGCTGATGAAGACACACAAACTAAAGAGTCAATTGAAGAACAAGAACAACGCTATCAGGAATTGATGAAAGAATACAAAGAGTTTGTTGAGTCTGAAAAAGACCAAAAAAAAAAGACTGACGAAAAGCTAAGTGAACGTGCTCCAAATACGCAAGGTCAATCTTCTTCAACAAGTCAACGTCAACTTAGAAGAGCAACACCAGATACAGTAGTTCGTGAACTAATTAAAAACAAAGATCATAAATTTGATCTTGATGACACAGCAAGAAAAATTGGAATAACAACTCAGCAGTTAGTAACTGATCCTATGTTTAAACAAGCAATACGCAATGTGCTCACAATTGGATTAGGAAGATCTAATCGTGGTCAACTTGTAACACCGAGTGGAGATATTGATCAAGTCAAAAAAGAGATTAAAAAAGTAGTCACTCCAAGTTTGTTAAGCAAAACAACAGCAGTAATCAAACAAATGAGAAATCAGCCAGCTGATTCGCAAAAAACAATTAATGACATAGCAAGAAGATTAGAACAACAACCAACCGGTACACCGTTTTCTGATCTAGATCAATATGTTAACACTATTGATGATGTTGCAAAATTAGAAGCAATTGGTGAGTTCATGATTCACACATTGAATCGAATAGGCTTTAAAGGTAAATTTGATAGATTCAAACAAGATATTATATCAAAGCCGGTTAAGGCATTTGGCGACCTAGAACGAACTGTTACTGGTCAGTAATTGATTTCTAAAATTAATAACAACAATCAATTATGGACAAGCTGTCAAAAACCAAACAACTATTAGATTCTGTATCTCCAACTATGTGTTTAGCCAAGTGGCAACAGGTCACTGTGCATCTGCAAAACGGTCATACACACAGCTGTCATCATCCACAGACTCACAAAGTGCCACTGGAAGAACTACAATCTAATCCTTCTGCATTACACAACACCAACTACAAAAAACAACAGCGTAAGTTGATGTTGTCAGGCCAACGTCCCAAAGAATGTGACTACTGTTGGAAAGCGGAAGACACTGCGGGCAATCACTACAGTGACAGAATCAAAAAATCCAGCAACAGCACTTGGGCTCTGCCTTATTTTGAACAAGTGACAACACAGCCATGGGACACAGACACAGTGCCAGCACAGATAGAAGTGAGTTTTGGTAATGTGTGCAACATGAAATGTGTGTACTGTTCCCCGGTGTTCAGCAGTGAGTGGTGGAGTGAAATAAAACAGCATGGAGCATATCCCACATCGGATCAATACAACAATCTAGAATGGATTGCTGACACAGACCGTACACCATATCTCAACAGAGAACACAATCCTTATGTGGAAGCATGGTGGAAATGGTGGCCCGAAGTTAGAAATCAATTGAAAGTAATCAGAGTCACTGGCGGTGAACCGTTGTTGAACAAAAATCTTTTCAAACTGTTGGATGATTTAAAACAAAATCCACAACCGGATCTGCGTTTGGAAATAAACACAAACCTTGCTGTGAGTTCTGTGATTTTAAATCGCACATTGATAGCAGTAAAACGTTTGCGTGAAAACAACTGTGTCAAAGAAGTGATGTTGTATACCAGCTGTGATTGCCATGGAGAACAAGCAGAATATATCAGAGAAGGCCTAGTGTACAAAGACTGGCTAAACGCCTGTTTAAAGGTGCTTAAAAACGGCATATCCTTGCATATAATGGTGACTGCAAACATGTTAAGCATTGACTCCATGAAACAGTTTATGGCGGATGTATACGCTTTAAAACAGCGTTATAGCACCATTACATACGGGGTTAGTATACTGCACAGTCCGGCTTTTTTAAATGTGCTGAATTTACCAAAAACTAAAGAATGGATTGACAAGTTTGATGACATAGTTGACTATGTGGCACAGCAACCAACTACACAACCAAACGAGCTAAACTATGTACAGCGTCTAAGAAACTATTTTGTAGACAATGAATTAAATGAAAAAGACTATGTCAAACACAGATTAGATGCCGGAAAGTTTATTCAAGAAATCAACCGAAGACGTAATAAAAACTTTTCTAATACATTTGTAAATTACAAATTCTTGCAAAATATATAACACATCATATAAAATTTAACACATACAAGTAAATATTATTATGATGCATGATGATTACACCTCTGCATTTTATGATATTGTTCGTGAAACACAAGACACACACGGATACGAGCTTCCTATTGATATAGAAGCCTATGTTGTAATGCTGTTAGCATCACATATTGACAAGCCAGATTTTTTACCACCTGATACATTTATTGAAAGTTATATGCGATTGAGTAATCCATATGGTTATCGTGCAAAACTCTTAGGTGACACTTGTTTATTTACTGTGGGTGTGTTTCCAGAATACGGAAGCAGACATGGTATACCGTCTGAATACTTTTCTAACATTGGCAAAAACAGTTATCATTTGGCCAAAGATCAACTTGATCAAGATTTATTTGACACTTTAAGTGTGCATTTTGATTATCTCAAAAACTTTATAAATGTGTGTGTACACAAGCAACAGGTGTTTGATGTTTCGAGATTTTTTAAAAATCGTTAACTGCTGTTTTAATTAGAATAAATACAATTATGGTAACAAAAAGATTAGAAGGCAATCTTACAAAGCCGGCTTATGCAAAATCTAGATATAACGAACAACAATTGTTAGATCTCAAAAGATGTGCTGATAAAAAAACTGGCTATTTGTATTTTATGGAAAACTTTGTTTGGATCCAACATCCAACCAAAGGTAGATTACGATTTGAGCCTTATGAGTTTCAAAAAAAGTTATTAGAAACTTATAACAATAACAGATTTGCTATTGCCATGTGTGCAAGACAAACAGGCAAAACAACCTGTGCGGCCGGATACTTGTTATGGTATGCAATGTTTAATCCGGACGTTCTAATATTAATTGCGGCACACAAATATCAAGGTGCTCAAGACATCATGCAACGTGTGAGATTTGCATACGAAGAATGTCCAGATTATATTAGATGTGGAGTAACATCATACAACAAAGGATCAATGGATTTTGATAACGGTTCAAGAATTATAGCACAAACAACCACAGAAACAACAGGACGTGGTATGTCCATTTCAATGATATACATGGATGAGTTTGCATTTGTTGAACCACAAACTAAAGCACAAGAATTTTGGACTTCCTTATCACCTACACTGTCAACTGGTGGTAAATGTATTATCACAAGTACACCAAATAATGATGACGATGTGTTTGCTGGTTTATGGAGAGGCGCAAACAAACGTGTTGATGAATATGGTCAACCAACACGAGACGGCACAGGCATAAACGGTTTCAAAGCAATTAATGTGCATTGGTCAGAGCATCCAGACAGAGATGAAAAGTGGGCCAAAGATGAAAGAGCCAGAATTGGTGAAGAAAGATTTAGACGAGAACACGACTGTGAGTTTATTGCATTTGATGAAACTCTTATCGATGGATTAAAATTAATTTCGTTAGTAGGAAAAGATCCGTTGTACAAAACAGGTCAGGTTCGTTGGTATGAAAGACCAAAAAAAGGAACAACATATGTTGCGGCACTAGATCCAAGTTTAGGAACAGGTGGAGACTATGCGGCCATACAAGTTTACAGTGTACCAGATCTAAAACAGGTAGCCGAATGGCAACACAACAAAACTTCTTTACAAGGTCAAGTGCGAACACTGTTGGGTATTTTGAAAGATTTAGATTCACAACTCAAAGAACAAGGTTCTGCTAGTCCCGAAATATACTGGACTGTTGAAAATAATGCACTAGGTGAAGGAGCAATTGTGGCCATTGAAGAAATGGACGAAGCCAAGTTTCCAGGATTCTTTTTACATGAGCCAAGACGTGCTGGACAGCAACGTAGAGATGTACACAAAAGAAAAGGTTATAATACTACACACAAAGCAAAAATAACAGCATGTTCAAAACTCAAACACTATATTGAAACTGAAAAAATGACTCTTAACAGTCGTAATTTGATTAGAGAATTAAAACTGTTTGTGGCCAGAGGAAACACATACAGTGCTAAAATTGGCGAAAATGATGATTTGGTATCAGCAACATTATTATGTTGTCGTATAATTGCATATTTGGCCAAATATGATCCTGTTTTTGAACAGAGTCTTGGCGAAGATTCTGGGTATGATGATGAAGATGGCAGTGTAACACCTATGCCAATGATAATATAAGCATAAATAATGTTATGGCAGTAAATTACAACTCAGTTGCAGAAAAAGTTTTTAAAGTCTTAAAAGGTTTTGGATTACCTGTTAAGATGTTTGATAGTTCTGATGGCAACGAAATAGCAGATCCTAATACAGCAAGATTCTTTTTTATTGCCCAACCCAACATGATGATTAATGTTGATGATCAGAACAACGAGATTAAAATGCATAAAGGTCCAGAAAATAGCGAAGATATGCAAAAATTAACAGACTCATTACGCAGTATAGCAAAAAATAACCTGTTAGACTTTGATTTACGTGAATTTGGAAAGGAAATTAAGCCCAAAAATTACACTTTTAGGTTAAATACAAATACTATGTCAGACAATATTCAAACAGAAGGCCTATCAGCACCGATTGGCACAACAAAAACCAGCTCACAGCATCTTGAAGGTGCCAAATTATTAATTAAACACAGAAAACCTGTAAACGAAGAAATTCCAGGTTCAAGATCAAGAAACATCAAAGCATTATACGTTGAAAATGCAGATGGTGAAAGATTCAAATATCCATACATTCATTTAAATGGTGCTCGAGCAATGACAAGACATGTACAAGCCGGCGGAACACCTTACGATGAAGTAGGTCAATCAATTACTGGAATGAGTGAGCAGTTGAGTAAAATTAGAGAAGTAGTTAATATTGCTAGACGTTCTGCACAGATGCAAGAACAAGCCGGTTCAATTATAAACAGTTTATTAGCAAGACAAGACAGATTAAGAGAAACTGTAAGAAGATTAACAACAGCAGAAGGTTATTCACAATACGCAGAAACATATACAGCTCCGGTAACTAAACAATTAGAGCAAAACACAATTGATGAAATGAAAAACAAATTTACAGTTTCAAACATTGACAACAGAATTACAGAATTATTACCTTTGATTCATGAAATACATGATGAAGAAATCAACGACACAGACAGTTTAAGAAACAGAGTTTTACAGAAACTAGATAGTCCAGTTGAAATGCATCCAAGAAATCAGTCACAGTCAGATTATGATCCTAGCAAAGTTGCACAGTTCAGTGACAAGCGAGCCAAAGTTGCATATAGACTTGGTGATCTAGCGGCAAGAGCCAAAGACGATGAAATCTCAATCTATCTTGCAAGAATGAGTGACAAATTTTCTGGAATGGATGTTGAAAAAGAAAAACCAGAAGACATTGACACAATCAAATCTATCATTGCAAAAGTACAAGAACCTAAGCCAGCAGTGGCAAACAGTGAAAGTGTCACAGAAAACAAAGAACTTAAAGAAGTTACAGAATTGACAGAATCATTTGATAGAATTTTAGGAATGTTTTCTCCAAATCATGTTGCACAACATGAAGATGAAGTAGAAGAAAACACACTAAGCACATATGCATCACAGCAAGAACTAACAAAAATGTTGCAAAATTCTATTGAAAAAGCAAAAGAGCTACAACGTATTCAATTAGATCCGCACACAGCAAAAGATCCAGAACTACAAAAAGAATTAATGAAGCGTAAAGCAGAATTAAATGATGAAGTTCATAACATCAAAGCCAGAATGGCCGACATGGGGATCAAAAAAGAAAACACAGTAGAAGAAGATAATGCATTTAACACAGCGGCGGCCCAGGCGGCAGTAGCTGGTAAAAAAGAATTTTCATTTAATGGTAAAACATATCCAGTAAAAATGAGCAAAGAAGCGGCACAGAAACTTTTAGATGAACAAGCAGTTGAAGAAGGTCGTTTAAAAGATGAAAGAGAAAACATGGAAGCCGATGCTTCTGATATGAGCAAAGAAGAATTTGTCAAAGCACACGGTGAAAAATATGCTCATATTTGGGACAAAGTTCAAAACGAACTAAAATACGGCACAGACGAAAGTGTTGAAGAAGGTCGTGTAAAAGACTGGTTACTAGATATGGAAGCAGATGCGGCGGCTATGTCAAAAGAAGAATTTATCAAAGCACATGGCGAACAGCATGTTGATATCTGGAACAGAGTACAAAAAGAAATGGATGGTGATTACGAATACATGCCAGAACCAGAATTTGAATCAACAGAAAACAACACACTAGCAAGAATTATAGAACTTTCTGGTTTAAGAAAATAATTTTTCAAAAACCGGTTGACATTTATCTAAAAGATAAATATAGTAGTGCTTAATGTTAGAAAACATTAAAGTACTAACAGGCAAACATAGGCAAACATAGGCTAATATAGGCAAAAAGGAGGCTAACATGGCTACACTCGCAGAAATCCGTGCTAAACTGGCGGAACAAGAAAAAAGAACCTCATCAGCAGGTACAGTTTCAGACAATGCAATTTATCCATTCTGGAATATTCCAGAAGGAACAACTTCCACACTTAGATTTCTACCAGACGGAAACACAGAAAACACATTTTTCTGGGTAGAAAGAGCAATGATCAAATTACCATTTCCTGGTATTAAAGGTCAAGCAGATACAAAACCAACTCTTGTACAAGTTCCTTGTATGGAAATGTTCAATGAACCATGTCCGGTACTAGCAGAAGTTAGAACTTGGTTCAAAGATTCAAGTCTAGAAGACATGGGTAGAAAATATTGGAAAAAGCGTTCTTATATTTTCCAAGGTTTTGTTGTAAATTCAACACTAGATGAAGAATCGGTACCTGAAAATCCAATTAGACGTTTTGTAATCAATCCATCAATCTTTAACATTATTAGATCAGCATTAATGAATCCAGATATGGAAGATCTTCCAACTGATTATGAATCAGGAAGAGAATTTAAACTGACTAAAACTGCTAAAGGTGGTTATGCAGATTATTCAACTTCAACTTGGAGCTTCAAAGCAAGATCACTAGACGAGACAGAAAGATCAGCAATTGATCAACATGGTTTGTTTAATCTTAGTGATTATATGCCAAAGAAACCTTCACAAGATGAGCTAAACATTATTCAAGAAATGTTCAAAGCAAGTGTTGATGGAGAGCTTTATGATCCAGATAGGTTTGGACAGTATTACAAGCCAGCAGGTTTGAACACTGGTAATTCAAACACATCTAATACTACAGCAAATGCAACAACAACAGCACAACCAACACCTGCTGTTGAAACTGCAACTGCTCAACCAACGGTTCAACCAACTCCTGAACCTGCAAATGCTAGTGTAACAGAATCAGTTACAGTAGCAGAAAAACAACCTGAGTCACCAGCACCAGCACAGCCGGCAGAAACTGGCAAAGTTGCCGCTGATGATATCTTGGCTATGATTAGAAATAGACAAGCTAACAAAGGTTAATGTATAATTATGAGCGTGAGGAAACTCACGCTCTTTCTTTAGGAGGTAAAAATGGTAAGACCGTTTGACGTAAGTAAATTTAGAACCAGTCTAACAAAAAACATTCAAGGCATTAGTGTAGGTTTTGAATCTGACCCAAACACTTGGGTATCAACTGGTAATTATACACTAAATTATCTAATCAGTGGTGACTTTCAAAGAGGTATTCCTTTAGGTAGAGTAACCATGTTAGCAGGTGAATCAGGTTCTGGTAAGAGTTTGATCGCATCTGGTAATCTTATTAAAAATGCACAAGAGCAAGGTATTTTTTGTGTGGCATTAGATTCTGAAAATGCATTACACGAAGATTGGTTACAAGCACTAGGTGTAGACACGAACCCAGATAAACTGCTTAGAATTAATGTTGCTATGGTAGATGATGTTGCTAAAATTATCAGTGATTTTATCACAAACTACAGCAAAGAATATGATAGTAAAGATGAGTCTGAAAGACCAAAGATTCTTTTTATTATTGACAGTTTAGGTATGTTGCTAACACCAACTGATAGAGATCAGTTTGAAAAAGGTGACATGAAAGGTGACTTAGGAAGAAAAGCCAAATCGCTGACTGCATTGATTAGAAACACAGTAAACCTTATTGGAAATTACAATATTGGTTTAGTAGCAACTAACCATACATATGCTTCGCAAGATATGTTTGATCCAGATGATAAAATATCAGGTGGACAAGGATTTGTGTATGCAAGTTCAGTTGTGGTTGCTATGAAAAAACTCAAACTAAAAGAAGATGAAGATGGTAATAAAATTTCTGATGTTACAGGTATTAGATCAGCTATTAAGGTTATGAAAACTAGATTCAATAAACCGTTTGAATCTGTTCAAGTCAAAATACCTTATGAATCAGGAATGGATCCATATTCAGGATTAGTTGAGCTTTTTGAGAAAAAAGGTTTGTTGGTCAAAGAAGGCAACAGATTAAAATATGTTGACCTTGAAGGCAAAGAACACAAATACTACAGAAAGCAATGGACTGGTGAAAATCTTGATTTAATCATGTCAGAATTTAATCAACAGGTAAAACTAAATAACACCGAAGGAGCAACAGTTGAACATGAAGACACAAATGGAGGCGGAGATGCTTCTTGAAGCATGGCAAAAACTGATAGAATATGTGCCAGCTAAAGACAAAGTTGACGCCGCAAGATCATATGTAGCTTTAATCGACGATTACAATCTTGACGAAGCATCGTTACAAGAACTCAAAGATAATGACACATATCTTGAAGCCGCAATTCAAGACTATTATGATGAGTTAGAAGACGAAGAAGATCAAGATTGGGACAGTCAAGAGGACTGGTAATGCCACAGGGATGGTATAATCAAGTTTCAGCAGACCTTGGCAAAATTGTTGATTGTATTGATTTTTACGAAACACAACTAGAAGAAGCACGAGTTGAATGTGGGCTTTCTGGTAACATTGAAAAAAATGCTACCAGAATACCCGGCATTGTTGAGCATCGTTTTAATCAATTACAAGAAATTGAAGCAATACTAGAATTTCTCAACATACAATTAAGAAAAATACGCAGTAAACACTATAAAAAATATTTAGAAAGTTATCAACGAGCATTGACCAGTCGTGATGTTGAAAAATACATAGACGGCGAAGACGAAGTTGTTGACATGACAAATATTTTAAATGAGTTTGCACTTTTAAGGAACAAATATTTGGGTCTCATGAAAGCTATTGATTCTAAACAGTTTCAGATTAATAACATTGTCAAATTGCGAGTAGCAGGGCTTGATGATGCTGAACTGTTTGCAAAAAAATAACTTTTGTGTTAATATTACATTATGCAAAAAGCAATCTTACACATTAGAGATGAAGTAAATGTCAAGTTTGAAGGACTTGATGTTGCTACAAGGCGAAAAATTTCTGACAAATTAAAATATTTTGTACCTTATGCTTATCATCTCCCAGCATATAAATTAGGAAGATGGGATGGTTTTATTAGATTCTGTGATATAGGTGCAAGAACATATCTTAACCTTATTGAAAAAATACTGCCTGTTGTTGAACAACAAGGATATGAAATCGAAATTAAAGATGATAGAAACGACTGGAACTTTGAGTTTAACAAAGTCGATGCCATGTACTTAGCTAATATGACTTGGCCAAAAGGTCATCAACTTGATGGTGAGCCAATTGTACTTAGAGACTATCAAGTTGATGTGATTAACAATTTTATTGCCAATCCTCAAAGTCTACAAGAAGTAGCAACCGGTGCCGGTAAAACAATTATTACAGCATCGTTGAGTAAACTCTGTGAAAAATATGGCAGAACAATAGTTATTGTGCCAAACAAAAGTTTGGTTTCACAAACAGAAGAAGATTATAAAAATATAGGTTTAGATGTAGGTGTGTATTTTGGAGAAAGAAAAGAATTAAATCATCAACACACAATTTGTACTTGGCAAAGTCTTAACGTACTACACAAAAAAACAAAGAAACAAGAATCTGACTTTCCTATTGATGAATTTTTAGATGGTGTAGTGTGTGTAATGGTTGATGAAGTACACATGGCAAAAGCAGATGTATTAAAACAACTGTTAACAGGACCTTTTGCAAATGTACCAATTAGATGGGGATTAACAGGTACAGTACCCAAAGAAGAATATGAAAAAGCCAGTTTGGTAGCAAGTTTAGGCTCTGTTATAAGTTCTCTCAGTGCCAGTGAATTGCAAGACAAAGGTGTTCTAGCACAATGTCATGTTAATGTTATTCAAACACAAGATATCCAGTCTTTTAGAAGTTATCAAGAAGAATTAACTTATTTGACAACAAACAATTATAGATTAGAATTTTTAAGTAACTTAGTTGAAGAAATAAGATCTGGCGGTAATACTTTGATATTGGTTGATAGAATCAAAACTGGAGAATTGTTAAAAGACCTAATACCAGGCAGTGTGTTTATTCAAGGTAAAACCAAAATGGAAGAAAGACAAGAAGAATATGATGAAGTTGCTACTGAACAATACAAAGTACTAATAGCAACATATGGTGTTGCCGCGGTTGGTATTAATATACCGAGAATATTTAATTTGGTTCTTATGGAACCTGGAAAAAGTTTTGTCAGAGTTATCCAAAGTATTGGAAGAGGCATTAGAAAAGCCAAAGACAAAGATCATGTACAAATTTGGGATATAACTTCTAGTTGTAAATTTTCAAAAAGACACTTAACAACCAGAAAAAAGTTTTACAAAGAAGCAAATTATCCGTATACTGTAAACAAGGTGAATTTATGAGAATATTAACAACAACAAACGAATCATACAATTTAGATTGTGTGCCAGAAACAGTAGACGATTTACAATACTGTGTATTAGACACTACAAATAAAAACAACATTGACTTCTTTTTTATTCCATTAATTTTTATGGAAACATTTTCTGCTCCTAGCATGATTATGGAAATTGGACCTTATAATGTGCAAATGCCAATTGATTGGAGTATACTAGTTGTTGAAAAAGAATTAGGACAGTGTGAAATGGTTCCATTAACCAGTTTAAATGATAGAGGTTTTGAAGCACTTGTAATTAATCCATTAACTGTTAAAATGGTAGAATCATATGAAATTAAAATTGTAAATGTATTTCAAGAAGTGAAATGGTATTTTCCAAAACTCAAACACGGGCATATAATGAGTGTTCCAGCAAAAGAAGGAAAAAACTCTCCTTGTATGTTTTTTGCTAAAGATATTAACCAAATACCCGATGTGCTTGATGTTGGAAGTTTTTTATGAGCAAACCAAATATAAACTTAAATCAACTTTTATATAATTTAGATATTGGCAAACATGATTGGTATGAAAATCTTGACAGTGAAACTAAAAAAAGTTTTTCACCTTATGTGACAATGCGTTTTGCATCAAATGTAAAAGCAAATAAAATATTACAAGAATCACATATTGAAAATGTTAATGAATTCTGTAATAAACACTTTTCATTGACACAAAAACATGGTGATGATAGTTTGCTTTTTTGGAAGTTATTGTGTTTGTGTGGCACAGGAAAAAAACAGTTTCATCCATGGCTTAAAGCACCTAAAGGCAAAGGTAAAAAAACCAAGTTGTTTGACTTTGTACAGAGTTGCTATCCAACATACAAAGATGATGAAATTGAATTACTATTAAAAGTATTAGACAACAAAGAATTAAGACAATTAGCAAAGTCATCTGGATTAGATGACAAAGAAATCAAAGCGTTGATAAAATGACATATGAATGTAAGTTTTGTAAAAAAAGTTTTGGTAGCGAAAGAACATTGATTACACATCTTTGTGAACCAAAACGCAGATGGAACAACAGAAATGAAAAAAATGTACAGTTGGCATTTCGTTGTTTTCAACACTTTTGGCGTATCACAAGCACTAATATGAAAAGTGAAAAAACTTACGATGATTTTATGACAAGCAAATACTACTTGGCATTCGTAAAATTTGCAAACTATGTGATGGGAGTATACATAGCCAGTGTAGAAGACTATATTGAATGGTTGTTAAAACAACGAATAAGAATTGACAAATGGTCAAGTGATACAGTGTATGAACAGTATATCAAAGAATTTAATGTTCGAGAAAGTGTTGATCGTGCTGTTGAAAGAACTATTTTGTCAATTAAACAATGGTCTGAAGAAAACCAAAAAGATTGGACAGCATTTTTCAAAGAAGTAAGTGTTCCAAGAGCAGTACATATGATCAGGTCTGGTAAAATATCTCCATGGGTGTTATATAACAGCAAAGGTGGATTAAAACTGTTAGAAAGTTTAAATGATGAACAGATGATCATGATTGAAGAATATGTGTCACCACCAGCATGGAGTGAAAGATTTCAAACAAGTCCAGAGGATGTTGAATTTGTTTTAAACTTAACCAAGAAAGCAGGATTATAATGAGTATGAACACAATTGACAGTTTGTTAAAAGTAGTAGCAACGTCAATGACACTCAGTAAAACCAAAAACAAAGAACTTAAAAAACAATGGTTACAATTAGAAATGATGACACAATTGGTTGAAAAAGAATTATTTAAAATGAATTTAGACACAATTGAAGGTGTGTTGCAAGATTTAGACAACACCAAAGCTAGATTAAACATGCTAGAACAATATTTTGGTGCATTTAAAAACAGATTAGAAAGTCATATTGATATAAACGAAAAAAATATGAAAGCAGTTAAAAAAAGATTAGGTTTAAAAAACAATGATTAATATTGCAAAAACAGATATTGATATAGATACTAAAGATCGTACAACATTGTTAAATCTAATTAAACATATTCCTGCAAGTATTATAAAAAACAATGAAACTAAAAAACATAATACCGGAGTATATGTCACAGATATACCGGTTAATCCATTTACAAAAACTAGCAGTATTGATTATCAAGAAGCCGAAGAGCGTGGATATTTTAAACTAGATATTCTTAATGTTAGTGTATACGAAGAAGTAAAAAATGAAAAACATCTTGTTGAATTGGTTTCTAAAGATCCTGATTGGGGCTTATTAGAACTTGAACCAGTTGTTGAAAACTTATTTCATATACACGATCATTTTGATATTGTAAGTCAACTAAAACCAAAATCAATTATTGAATTAGCAGAAGTTTTAGCAATTATTAGACCTGCTAAACGACATCTTTTAACAGCAGATATTAATACTAGAAAATCTCAAGTGTGGCAAAAACCAACAGATGGTGGCTACTATTTTAAGAAAAGTCATGCAGTTGGATATGCTATGGCTATTGTTTTACAATTAAATTTGCTAAGTGAACAAGCACAAAAAAACTAAGTTGTTTTTTTAATCAAACTAATATTTCTTCTAATAATTCGTTTTTTAAGAACATTATTCAAACTGGTAGTAGGTCCAAACACAATTTCAACATCTTTGGTGGTAAATGTTCTTAAGCAGTCTTTGAATTTAATTAGTTCTCTGTTTAAAAATATGTTTATAGGTATAGTTCTATTAGATTCCCACCACCATATATCACCTAAATCTAAAAATTCTTGTCGTAAATCAGCAGTTTTAATAAAATCGTACACATATATAGATGTTACATGTTGATCTTGATTCTGTAAAATACCCACATATTCGTCGTTAGAGTATTTGATACAGCTTAGAAACGGAAATTTGGTTTGTAAATCGGCGTAATCCATAAATATTAGTATGTCAAGTTCCAATACATTGTATGTTTATAGTAATACTTATGACCTTTCGATCTCAACGAAGTTAAATAACAGTATGCCATTATACGATAAAAATATTTTACTATACAAAGGTCTAGATAGCAAGACTAATTTTAAATTAGTCAACGACAACAATATACCTTACGATTTGTCAAATGTCACTGTGTATTTTAATATCACAGATATTGAAAACAATGAAACAGTTATTGCCAAAACAATGACAGTGTCAGATGCAGTAAGAGGAGAAGCATACGTAGAAATTACAGCACAAGAACTTTATAATATTGGTGAAGGTTATTATAATTTTACTGCTTATATACAAGATGCTAATCAGGTCCAGTCACCGGCGTATACTGACAGAGCCGGAGACATACAAGGTGTAGTTGAAATAAAATACAGTGGCCTACCAAAGTCTAGAGATACCAAAATAGCAGACACTTTTTTACCTAATTCAGGAAATACATATCAAATCAGTAATGTGCTATCAGGATCAAGTGAAAGAAATTTAACTGCTAGAAATCACACAGTGGCTATATACACAACTAATTTTACCGGTAATGTGCAATTAGAAGGTAATTTAGATGACACAGCAAGTACTGATGATAATGATTGGTTTCCAATTGCAATCAAAGGTCAAGGAACTAATGAATTAGTTTTTACTAGTGAAACCGGAGTAAATCCTTTCTTTTTTACTACAGCATGTCGTTGGATTAGAGTCAAATATTCAAGTAGTTCATCTGGAACATTTGACAAAATGCTTTTAAGAAACTAAAATCTTAGAATGTTCATTCAAAAGAACAAAAAAGAAGATCATTTAGACAAAAGAGTTTTTTCAATAATTGGAGAAGATACTTCTGAGTGTTTAAGTAGATTGTGTTTTATAGAATATGATAATTCACAAAATTTCAATGACAAGATTAAAAGACTGTGTGATATTGAAAAAGTAAGACAAATTTTAACTGGAAAAATTGTACCAATGGGGCTAGTAACAGTTGCTGAAAGTTATGTGGATAGAGGCTCAGTACCAAAAAAACAATTGACCGAATTCTTAAGAAAAATAGTTTTAAAAAATTTAACTGCTGTTTATCCAGCATCACACATTGATTTTGATGTATATAAAAAATCTGTACAAAGTTCCACAGTATGGATGGAAGATATACAACCACCAGAGGCTGATTACGCTAGTTTGTTAACAGCAATACTAGTTGCCAAAGAAAAAAACGAACTAGACACTGTCAAAATAGATAGCAATATTCTTAACAATCAGGGTTTTTCTGATTTTGCTAAAGAACATATTAATCTCACTTTTTCCAATGATGCTGATATTGTTGTTACTGATAAGTTTTTTGATTTAAAGTATGTTCAACTTTTATCAAGAACTAGATGTAAAACATTAATTTGTTTTGATGAAGTGGGTTATTTGCCCAACTCTATTCCGTTACAGTATTTAGAAAAATCAAAAATACATGTGATTCCGCCAAGTGTTACAAAACTTGGAAATTTTTTAGTTGCCGAAGGAATTTATAATAATAATAGAAACATAGAAGAAAGTTTCTATCTAACTCAAATTCTTACTAAAAATCTTAATAGTGCTCTTTGGGATTTTGCATTAAACAGCCGAGAAAACTTTCATGCAGTGGTTGAAGAAATATATGATGCAACTATTAATGATAATTTTAAAAATAGGTTTAAGTTGAAAACACAAGGTGTTGGCGCTATGAGCTATCGAGTGAAATTCTAATTGACTTTTGGCAGTTAACACACTATAATATGTGTTATGAACTTGCAATCCGTTATTGTAACTGCTATTTCTGGAAAGATGAAAAAAACTCCTTCTGGCTGGCACACTGTGAATTGTCCAATGTGTACCACTAGAGGACATGCTAGAAATGATACCAGAAATCGTGGAGGATTCAAGTTCAGTGACGTAGCCAGTTATCATTGTTTTAATTGTGGTTATAAAGCATCATTTACTCCTGGTAGATTACTAGGAAAGCGAATGCAAGATCTTTTAATTGGCATAGGGGTTCCAGAACAAAGAGTAAAAGAACTCCAATTTGAAGCTATGAAAAACAAAGATCAAGAGCAAGATATTATAAAATCATATACATCTGTTACAGATTTTAATCAAGTGAATTTACCAAAAGGATCTCAGTTGCTAGATAGAATTGTAAATGATCATAATCCTCCTGCTGATGCTGTTTATGTTTACAAGTATCTTATGGATCGTGAATTAGATTTCTACAATAAATTTTATTGGTCACCGGATCCTTATATGAAAATTAATCGTAGAGCAATTGTACCTTTTTATGCAGAAGGAAAAATTGTAGGATATACTGCTAGATTAATTGAAACGTTAGAAAACATACCAAAATATTATAGTAGTGTCCAGCCAGGTTATTTGTATAATATTGATAACTTGTATAAAGATAGAAAATATGTTATAATTACTGAAGGAGTACTAGATGCATTAAGCATTGATGCAGTAAGTTCATTAGGAAATAAGTTAACACAAGGACAAATTGATTTAATTAATGCAGTTAATAAAACTGTAATAGTTTGCCCAGACAGAGATAAATCTGGAAGTAATCTAATTGATGTTGCTTTGGAAAATAATTGGATGGTAAGTTTTCCTGAGTGGGAAACACACATCAAAGACTGTGCTGATGCTGTTAGACATTATGGTAGAATATACACATTAAAGTCAGTGATAGACAGTGCAATAAGCAACAAAGCAAAGATAGAAATATATAAGAAAATAGGAGTGCAAGATGCTAGATAGCAAGAAAAAACAACAACAACAAGTACCAAATAAACCGCCAGTTCAACCTGGCCAATTAATGTATGAAAACGGTTTAATTTATTTCAGTGATCATTTTGATAGTACAACAACCAAACCAGTAATCAATACTATTATTGAAAAAAATCTACTACCTCAAGCAGAAAGACCAAAGGAAATTACGCTAGTAATTAACTCTCCGGGTGGACAAGTTCATTCTGCATTTGCATTAATTGACACAATGAAAGGGTCAGCAATACCTATTAAAACAATTGGACTTGGCATGATTGCATCATGTGGTATCTTAACTTTTATGGCAGGTACTAAAGGAAGACGATTCATTACTCCTAATACTTCTATCTTGTCACATCAATACAGTTGGGGCAGTGCAGGTAAAGAACACGAATTATTTGCTAGAGTTAGAGAATTTGAATTAAGCACAGCAAGAATGATTGATCATTATAAAAAATGTACTGGTTTAAGTGAAAAGAAAATTAGAGAAATATTGCTTCCTGCTGAAGATGTTTGGTTAAGTGCCAAAGAAGCAGTCAAGTATGGTATTGCAGATAAAATTATAACAACATACTAAGGAGAAAGTATTGACAGTTAAACTTGTAAGTTATAGCATGGCATCAAAAGAAATGTTTAATGCAGATAGCAGTCTACGTGATTTGCAAGGACTTGTTTCTTACTGTGCAAGAGTTAGTAATCCTAGTAATCAAATGAATTCTGAAACAAGTGAACGTTTGATAAAATATCTAATTGAACATAAACATTGGAGTCCTTTAGAAATGGTCAATGTTTGTTTAGAAATAAACACTACTAGAGATATTGCACACCAAATTGTTCGACACCGGTCTTTTAGTTTTCAAGAATTCAGTCAAAGATATGCTGAACCAAAAGAAATAGGAGATCAGTTTGTTATTAGAGAAGCAAGATTGCAAGACACAAAGAATAGACAGAACTCTGTTGAAACAACTGATCACGAGCTGATCTCAGAATGGAAAACCCTACAAGAAGATATAATTTCTCACGCACAGCGAGTATATGAATGGGCAATCAAAAATGGCATAGCCAAAGAACAGGCTCGAGTAGTATTGCCTGAAGGATTAACTAAAACAAGATTATATATGAATGGCACATTAAGAAGTTGGGTACATTATATTGAGTTGCGTGGAGCAAATGGAACTCAAAAAGAGCATATGGATATTGCTCATGCTTGTGCTAAAGTTATAACAGAAATTTTCCCACTTGCAAAAAACATAACAGTATAATATAGTAGTAGTATGGCAACAGTTTACACAGACGATTTACAAAAATTATTTTTAGAATTTATGATTACAGACAGCGAATTGTTTGTAAGATGTAGAAATATTATAGATCCAAAGTATTTTAGTAAGAAGTATTTTGATACAGTAGAAATGTTTGTTGACTATGCTGAACAATACAAGTCATTACCTACAGTTGATCAAGTAAAAGCCAAATGTGAAATAGAATTAAAGCCAGTACCTGATTTAGATGACAACCAACGCAACTGGTTTTTAGATGAGTTTGAAACTTTTTGTAGACACAAAGCATTAGAAAAAGCAATTATTGAAAGTGCTGATCTTTTAGAAAAGTCCGAATATGGTACTGTAGAAGACAAAATTAAACAAGCAGTGCGTATAGGTTTAACTAAAGATCTAGGCACAGACTATTTTGAAGATCCAAGATTAAGACTAATGAAACTCAAAGATAACAATGGTCAGATATCCACTGGATGGAAAATGCTAGACAAAAAGTTATATGGTGGATTTAATAGAGGAGAACTTAACATATTTGCAGGAAGTTCTGGTGCTGGTAAGAGTTTGTTTTTGCAAAATCTTGCTATCAATTGGATAGAGCAAGGACTAAATGTCATCTACTTTACATTCGAATTAAGTGAAGAACTTAGTGCAATGAGAGTCGACTCTATGGTAACTGAAGTTCCTACAAATGAAATTTTTAAAAAAATTGATGATGTTGAAGTTGCTGTCAAAATGTATAAAACCAAACACGGAGGAAATTTCCAAATCAAATACATGCCATCTGGGTCAAATACAAATGATTTAAGAACATATGTCAAAGAGTTTGCAATTCAGAAAGGTGTAATGCCGGACATAGTACTAGTAGATTATTTAGACTTGATGTTTCCATTAAACAAGAAAATTTCTCCTGGAGATATGTTTATCAAAGACAAATTTGTATCTGAAGAACTTAGAAATTTTGCTGTGGAGCAACAGATAGTTTTGGTAACTGCATCTCAGCTGAACAGAGGAGCAATTGAAGAAGTAGAATACGATCAAAGCCATATTGCTGGCGGTATATCTAAAATTAACACAGCAGACAATCTAATTGGTATTTTTACAAGCAGAGCCATGCGTGAAAGAGGACGGTATCAGATTCAGCTTATTAAAACAAGAAGTTCGGGCGGTGTAGGATCTAAAATTGATTTAGCATTTGATGTTGATAGATTAAGAATTACAGATCTTGATGAAGATGACCAAGGATATGAATCATTACCAAGCTCTGAATCAGCACTTGCAACTATAAAAAAGAGAACAGCAACAGTACAAGACAACAAAAATTCAAACACTGTAGTAGCAGAAAAAACTGAATTTAGCAAAGGATTACGTGATATAATTAGGTCTCAAAGCCAGGTTTTCGATGATACAGAATAAAACACATAGAAATCTGTTTGTTTTTTATATAAATATTAATGAGGCAAGATTATGAAAAAAAACACACGTTCAATACTAGATGAAATTAGCAGAGTTGTACCTAGTACAGACATAAATTCTATTGTAGAAACTCGTGCTAACCATGTTATTACCTCAGCAATTAACATTACTAAAATGATTTATGAATCATATGATGAAACAGTAGCAGACGACTTAGTAAAAAGATTTATAAACAGTATTAAAACACAAGATTTTAGAAAGTTTGAGCGTGGTATAAAAAAGTTGAACGAGTCCAATGAAAGCTAATGATCTACTTGTCGAAAACACCAATCTTCATTTAACACATCTTGAAGATCTAGCACTGTTTCAAGGAAAAACAGGTGCATTACGAGCCTTAGACTTTTTAAAAAATTTAACTGAATTAGCCAAATCAAGTAGTCCTAAAAAATTCAATGTCACTATCAAGTGGGATGGATCACCTGCAATTTTTTGTGGAACAGATCCTAGCGATGGAAAGTTTTTTGTAGGTACAAAAGCAGTTTTTAATAAAGATGCCAAGCTCAATAAAAGCATCAAAGACATTGATACAAATCATGCTGATACTACAAAGCAAGGTGAAGTACAAGACAAAAGCGGACTGAGAGAAAAGTTAAAAGTTGCATTTACAGAATTATCTAAATTAGGAATCAAAAATGTATTACAAGGTGATTTGCTTTTTACAAAGAATGACCTTAAAACAATCAACTACAAAGGCGAGTCATACATAGCATTCAAACCTAACACAATTACGTATGCTGTGCCAACATCAAGCAACATTGCCAAAGATATACAACAAGCAGAAATTGGAATAGTGTTTCACACAAGTTACTCTGGAACATCATTGGAAGAAATGTCTGCAAGTTTTGATGTTGATGTATCTGATCTTAACAAAGTCTCAAGTGTATGGTTTGACGATGCTTATATTAAAGATTTTACAGGCGTAGTAAATTTAACAACAGGAGAGTATCAAGCAGTACAAAATGCTATTCAAGATGCTGAAAAGTATTTGAGTCAATCCGGAGATGTTTTTAGTTGGATTGAATCCACAGGTATTCCTGCTAAAAAGTTAAAAGAGTTAATTCACGCAAATCATAATAAAATGGTGAGAGCTGGGTCAATTGAACAAGATCCTGCAAACTTTTTTAATGGATTTGCAAACGACTATGAGCAAAGAATTGAAAAAGAAATTGAAAATTTAAAAACAGGTAGAGAAGGACCAGCCGGACAAAGAAAATTAGTAGCATTAGAACAATGGAAAAATAATTATTTTGCAAACAAAGATAAAATTCAAGCATGGTATAGTTTATGGCTAAAACTAACAGCAATCAAAAATACACTCTATCAAAAACTAAAAAACATTAAAGCCATTGATGCTTTTGATCAAAACGGCGAAGAATATGTTGTTAGAGATCAAGAAGGTTTTGTTGCAGTAGATCATGTTGGTAATGCAGTTAAAATTATTGACAGATTAGATTTTTCAAGAAAGAATTTTGCTAAAGAAGGACTAAATTTAAATTTATTAAATCAACTCACTGAAAGTCGTGCATTTAGAACAAGACAAGATATAGGCCAACACACAGCATCGCAAGTTGGTGAACTTGTATATACATATATTTTATCTTTATTGGTTATGTATTATGAATACAAATACAAAAAAATGTCACAACAATATTCCAGTAGAACTTTAAGTTATAATAATTTTGATTTTTTTAGAACAAATGGAACTGATTTATATTTGTTAACACATAGTCTTTTTGGAACTGGATCAATTGTGCAGTTTGCTGATGAGGTAGCAAGTAAAAAATATATAGAAAGATTAAGTAAAAACTCTTTTACTTTGAAACAAATTTTAGTTGAACTTAAAAATGATTCATTAAAAGATGTTCCAAGATTTTTAATTCGACTTGAAAAAGAATTGTCAATATCAAACTCTAAACTTAAAAAATCTAGAAGATTAATTAGTGACTATAGAAAGTTAAAGCAAAAAGAAAAGTATAATGTAATTATACATTTGCAACAATCACTTCGAAACCGTGCACCACGTAGTGAACTATACAGTATTTTACAAGATATGATTAAAGAAAGACAGTTAGCAGACAAGTATAGGTCTCAACAAAATTTACCAAAAAGAGTTGCCACCGGGGCAAAAACTAGTTAATATGTATTCGTACAATTCGTTAAAAAACACCTATATTCAGCTGTCTGAGTCTTTAGAAATTTATAAATTATGCACAACAATTCCTTTATCATATAACGAAGTTACAGAAACAGATAGTGAAAAAGATTTTGATCATGTTAAACAGTTAATACTAATGTATGATAAAATACTGTTTTTTACACAACCAACACAGTCTTTGAAACACAAAAATTGCTATGAGTTTATATTTGGTGTGTCACATGTGAATTTATTTGCATACAAAAAAAATGAAGTAGGAATATTACAAAATCGGTTAGATGATTTGATTTTGTTTGGTGGAATATTAAATACAAAAGGAGTAAATACAAATACATGGATTTACAAATTTAAGGAGTAATAATGGAGCAAAAAACCAATCAGATACCAGAATCAAATCAACATAGTAGTTTAGAAGCTTCAAATCTTGAAGTTCATGTGGCTTTGAGTCGTGAAAGACACGAAGAAATTAATGCACGGTTTGATCGTGCTGAAGCACACATGGATAAAATTGAAGAAAAAATGGAAAAAGGTTTTAGCAAAATTGAAAAAATAATCATGTGGACTGCTGGTACTATGTTTTTTACTCTAATGACTATACTATTAACAACAGTGTTTGGAAGAGTTGTCTAAATGAAAATATTTGAGATTATTGAAAGTACTCCACAAATATACGGAAAATACAAACAGAGTGTAAAACGAAAGTATAGATGTCAAAGTGGTCCAAGAAAAGGAAGAATAGTTGCTGACCCAAGCACTTGTTCAGCACCACTTAATATCAAAAAAAGACAAAGCATGAAAGCCACTCGAGCCAAATTGGGTGGAATACAAAAACAAAGAAGTTCTTTGACTAAAAAATATAACCCTTCTAGCAAAATTGCTAGAAAGTTAAATTTACAAGTTAAAAAATCTAGAAAAGCCAAACCAAGGATATTGAAAAAATAATGTTAATCAGTGATTTAATTGATGTAACTGAAGCCAAAATGATATTTGGTAGAACCGGTAAAAAGGTTGTTAAAAAATATCGTTGTAGTTTTGGCCGTAAAAAAGGAAGAATAGTTTCAAATCCAAGTGTATGCTCTGCGCCTTTAGATATTAAAAAACGTATGACTATGAAAAAAATGAAAGCCAGAATGGGTGCTAGATTACAAAGAAAAATTAAATTTACAAAAAAATACAATGCGGCATCTAGAAGAGTAGCCGCTTTGAACAAAGCCAGAAGATAATAAACATGTCAGATTTTAAAAAAGATATTCAAAAACTTGCTGAAGACTTAGACAAAAAACAATTAATAAGTCAAAAAATCAGTAGACTTACCGGATATCCTGAAAAGCAAATTCTTGATAAACTATCAACATTAAGTTTAGGGGATTATTTGAACTTGATTTCTAGCACAAAATCAAGTAATATAGAACATATAAAAGATATATTAGACATGGAAAGTACTGGCAATGAAAACAGCATATAGCACAAGCAAACAAAACAAAGATAAACCTTACCCACAATATTCAACTGCTAGAGAGGCATTAGAGCATTTTAAATTTGCTATGGTATTATATAGACATAATCGTTTACCTGAAAGTTATATTCAACATATTAAAAATGAGATTTCTAGATTTGAACAACTCAAAGATGATAACAAACAAAGAATTCATCAAACCAAAGCCGCACTATCCAAAATTGATTCATTAGTTGAAACTGCTGTCAAAAGAAATATAAACAACAAAGATTTTACCACAGCACTCACAACAACCAAAGTTGATGATGGTGTTATAATTGACAAGTATTTGATAAAATTTGATGATTATGAGATACTGTATAACATCACTGATTTACAAGCAAACAAAAAAGTGTATTATAACATATATCTCTATGAAATAGCATACTTACTGGTGTTAAATTCAATAGAAGGATTAACAAAGTCTGCTCCTCAGAATAAAGAATTATTGTCACAAAATACTCAATATGAGCAAGTGTCTAACTCTATTAAAGAACTCAGACACAAGTTACATGATAAAAACACAGAAGAATCTGAAATATTAACAACAAAATCACTAATAAATAAGCTAAAAGACCAGATTAAAGTGATTAAACAAGTGGTTAATGCACAATACAAACACAAGATAAATGCCAATCAAGCATAAATAAAAATGTTATGAAATTAAATGATCTACAAACACAATATGAATCTAAAATTTCCAGAATAAATCGCTGGTTAGAAGAAACATACGGCTTTAAAGTATTTGACCAAGTAGAAGTTGAAAAACTATATCAAGTCAAATCAGAACTAGATGCACAAAGAGAGCAACTTAAACACAGCTTGCCTTTTAATTCGTATCATCAACATCCTGAGTATGCTAAAAACATTTTACTCAGTGAAGCAATTGTACTAATGATAGGACAAGTGCCAGATGAAATGGTTGATCAGATGAAGAATAAAGATAATGACAACTGTGGTTGCGGTGAAACACCGTGCGGTTGCGGAAATGCACATGGCGAAGAATCACCAATATCAGGTGATGAAGAAATGGGCGAAAGCACAGAAGTTGTTAAAGAAGCTGATGATTTAGAAAAAGCAGAAACAGTTTTAGCAAGTCAGCAATTAGTAGATGAATTTCAAGGAATGATTGAAGACCTAGGTAAAATGCAAAACGAAACACTAGGTGCAATTGTTGACAAAATGACATACGAATTTGGTGCAGATGCGGCATCACAGTTTAACACTGCAATGAACGATACACTTTCAGCAATGCTAGACAGTGCTAGACAAGCCAAAGAACAAGCACAAAACGAAGTATTAAAAATTCAAGGTGAACAGCCAGCTTCAACAATGGATACTGATGATGCAACAGATGATGTTGATGATTTAGATCTTGATGGACAGGATTCACTAGAATTAGATTCTCCAGACAGTGATCAAAAAACTGCTGGTGATGATTCAGCATCAGGTCCGGTAGATGAACCACTTGGCAGAGCCAAGAAATCATAATGCGTATCAACGAAATTACTGAAAACTATGTAGATAAACTCCAGGCAGATGTTATGAATCTGTTAATGAGTATGTTGGCATCAGGAGAAACTGAAATACCAACTGACAGTCTAGTTAAAGAATTAAATCAATTAGGCTATAGTGTGACTCCCAATTCTTTAGCAGATGTTGTAAAAAATATGAAACTGGTTAAAAGTATTAATCAAGACAAGATTGTTTTACAACAAGATCATAACTTGACACAATATTCAAAAGATGCTACAATGGATAATGAAAAAACAGTTTCAAAACTGGCTAAAAAAACCATTGATAGAGATCTTTAAAAGTGTCATTACTAGTAGAAAAATTTCCATATAAAAATTTTAAAAGAACCACAATAGAAGGTAAAAGATATTACGTAGGTGAGGATAATAATCCAGTACCAAGTGTAACTACAATTCTGAGTGCTACCAAAGATATGACAGCACTCAATCAGTGGAAGAAGCGAGTAGGACAAGCAGAAGCACAGCGTATTGTGACTGAGTCAGCAAACTTAGGAACAGTTACTCATCAGCATTTAGAAAATTACATCACCGGCGAACCTCGCCCCACCGGCGGAAATCTTGTTTACCAACAAGCCAAGCAACTCAGTGATATTATTATTGAAAATGGAATGAAGGACATAAACGAAGTATGGGGTATTGAACAGCATCTTTGTTTTCCTAATTTATATGCCGGCACAGCAGATATGGTATGTGTCTATAAAGGTCAGCCTGTTATTGGCGATTTTAAAACTTCTAGAAAAGTTAAAAAACGTGAATGGATTGAAGATTATTTTATGCAATGTGCCGCTTATGCGTTAGCACACAATGAAGTGTATGGCACAGATATTCAAGCCGGCGTAATTTTTATTGTGTCACACAGCGGTGAATACCAGCAGTTTTTAGTAGAAAAAAGCGAATTTAACCGTTATATAGACATGTGGCTTGACAAAGTAGAACAGTTTTACAAAATCGCTAAATAGTAATGTTAAGGTAAAAACAAATGACTACTACATATGTAAGATTAAAAAACAGAAGAGGAAACAAAGCTGATCTGCCAACACCTCTTGCTGAAGGTGAACTAGGGTTTGCTCTTGATACTAGAGAGCTGTATATTGGCGGTGGAAATCAAGATTCTAAGAATCGTATGGTGCAGGTTAATAATTTTTTAAATGCACAAAATCATACACAGAGCGATATTAATACTAGATTAGTTGTTTTTAAACTTGCTGAAACTGAAAGTGTTGTTGGTGATGGTACAAATTCAAATTTGTCTATTCTGAATTCTAACACACCACTTTCACTGCCAAGTACAAAATCAACACCAGTACTTGCCGAAAATGTAGTGGTTACTAAATTTAATATCAATAATATTCCAGAAACGATTAGTAATACAATTTACACTGTTAGTACCGCCGGAACAGACTTACATATTGATTTAACATCAACTAGTATTCCTGAAGCTAATTCGGTAATAGTAGTGTCAAAATGGACTACTGATGAAATTGTATCAGAAATTGCTAATGCAGTGCCTTCAATTGAAACAGATCAATCATCTGCTAACAACCAACTGTATATTGATTTAACCACAGGCACTGGTTGGATTGATGTTGGTGCTACCGGCAACCAGGCCAGTGTAATCAGTGCTGTATCAAATTTGGATATCATTGCATCAGCCGATACTAATACCAATTTAAATATTTTAGGATCTATTTCAGATTTACCTTACAGTAGTAGATCAATTGAAGTTGATGGAAATCTTTTAGTTGATCTAGATTCACCACAACAGGCAGTAAATCTTGTGACATTTTTAAATGCTTCACAAGGAGTCAATGAGTCTACGGTTGCTAATAATATTAAAATTTTTACACAAGATTCAAGACCATCTTTTGAAAACAACGTTTTTGTTAATGAAAATTCTTTATTAAAATTAACTGCCACTGCTAACGCAACAACCAATTTGATTTCCTTTGATGTGTCTGATACGGATACAATGTTTTTTGACTACAGTATTCAGTTTGGATCAGACAAATCAATAGGAACAATGAGAGTAATTACAGACGGTTCAACTGTGTCATTTGTTGATGACAGAACAGATATCAATGACACATCAGATATAACTTTCAATTCAAGAATAAGTGGTACTACAATTATTGTTGAGGCAATAAATGCAAACGTAACCACAGATGCTAGAATAAGTTACATATTAAAACGCTGGTTAACTTCATAAATCTGTAGATAATTATTTTTTATCCACACGATTATTGATAAATTACTCAGAAAAATTGTTGACAATGGCGCTGGATAGCTGTACAATTAAAAATAAGGAATTGAGCTAATAATGAACAAAGAAAAAGAACTATATATTGTTAAAAGAGACGGTCGTAAAGAGTTTCTTGATATTAATAAAATCCACAAAATGACAGAAGCCGCATGTGAAGGCTTATCAGGAGTATCATCTTCTCAGGTTGAAATGAACTCCGGATTACAATTCACAGATGGAATGACAACGGATGAGATTCAAGAAATTTTAGTTAAATCTGCAAACGATTTAATTGACTTGCAAAATCCAAATTATCAATATGTAGCGGCAAGATTGTTGCTTTTTAGTTTGCAGAAACATGTGTTTGGTAAATTTATGCCTACTGAAGGTCATGTACCTTTGAGATATTTTGTAGCAACAAACATTGAAAGAGGTGTATATGACAAATCAATTTTATCTAAATACACAGACGATGAGTGGAACAAAATTAACAGTTATATCAAACACGAAAGAGATTTAAATTTTACCTATGCTGGTTTAAGACAGGTAGTAGACAAGTATCTTGTACAAGATCGTAGTTCTGGTAAAATATACGAAACACCACAATACATGTATATGATGATTGCAGTAACATTATTTGCTGATTATCCGGTTGATCAGAGACTACGATATATCAAAAAATACTACAATGCTATTAGTCAATTTAAAATTAATATTCCTACTCCGGTAATGTCAGGTGTTAGAACACCAATGAGGCAATTTGCTAGTTGTGTTTTAGTTGAGGTTGATGACACATTACCATCAATTTTTTCTAGTGACATGGCCATAGGTAGATATATTGCACAAAGAGCCGGTATTGGAATCAACGCCGGAAGAATTCGAGGTATTAACTCTAAGATCCGAGGAGGTGAAGTAGCACATACTGGTGTGGTACCATTCTTAAAAAAGTTTGAAGCCACAGTAAGATGTTGCACACAAAATGGTGTACGTGGTGGTAGTGCTACTGTTCACTTTCCAATATGGCATCAAGAGATACAAGACATTTTAGTTTTAAAAAACAACAAAGGCACAGAAGATAATAGAGTTAGAAAACTAGACTATTCAATTCAACTCAGTAAATTATTTTATGAAAGATTTTTAGAAGGCGGAGACATCACATTGTTCTCGCCGCATGATGTACCAGATTTATATGATGCTTTTGGTACTCCAGAATTTGACGAGCTGTATTGCAAATATGAACGTAGCAAAAAAATTGATAAAAAAACTATACCAGCACAAGAACTATTTGGTGACCTTTTAAAAGAAAGAGCAGAAACAGGTCGTATCTATATTATGAATATTGATCATGCTAACTCGCATAGCAGTTTCCAAGACAAAGTAAACATGTCAAATCTTTGCCAAGAAATTACTTTACCCACAGTTCCGGTACAACACATTGACGGAGATGGTGAGATTGCATTATGTATTTTAAGTGCAATCAATGTAGGAACTCTAAAAGATTTATCTGAACTGGAAGAGCTGTGTGATTTGGCTGTAAGAGCTTTAGATGAAATTATTGACTATCAACAGTATCCGGTAAAAGCCGCAGAAATTTCTACAAAAGCCAGACGTAGTTTGGGTGTTGGTTATATTGGCCTAGCACACTATCTTGCTAAAAATCAAGTCAAATACAGTGATGCTGAAGCACTACCTGTAGTGCATGAGCTTACAGAAGCATTCCAGTATTATTTGATCAAAGCATCATCAGAGTTGGCTAAAGAAAAAGGCAAATGCGAATATTTTGATAGAACCAAATATGCATTGGGTCAAATGCCAATTGACCATTACAAAAAAGAATTAGATGAACTTTGTAATACCAAATTAAAACTAGATTGGAAAAGTCTTAGAAAACAAGTAGCAGAAACAGGTCTAAGAAATTCTACTCTAAGTGCTCAGATGCCTTCTGAAAGCTCAAGTGTTGTATCAAATGCAACAAACGGAATTGAACCACCTAGAGGATATTTGTCAGTTAAAAAATCCAAAAAAGGACCTTTAAAACAAATAGTTCCTGATTATGCTAGACTAAAAAACTTTTATACACTGCTTTGGGACATGCCATCAAACGATGGGTATATAAACATTGTTGCTGTGATGCAGAAGTTTTTTGATCAAGCCATTTCGGGTAACTGGAGTTATAATCCTACGCACTTTGAAAACAACGAAGTTCCTATGAGTGTGATGTTTAAAGATTTGCTTACAACTTATAAACTAGGATGGAAGACAAGCTATTATCAAAACACATACGATTTTAAAACTGACGCCAGTGTTGAAGTTGAAGAAACACCAATACAGAATGCGGCAGACGAATTTGCAGAAAATCCTCAGTCAGAAGCAAACGTGAATGTAGAAATAGAAACAGATGATGCATCATGTGATGCTTGTGAGATATAAATAAACGCTATGAGTAAAACCATTTTTAACAGAAAAGATGTTGACTTTACTAAAGAGCCTATGTTCTTTGGTGAAGACCAGAATGTACAAAGATATGATATTTTTAAATATCCAGCATTAGACAAACTCAATCAAACAATGTTGGGATATTTTTGGAGACCAGAAGAAGTGAGTCTACAAAAGGACAGATCAGATTATGCTAATTTTCGTCCGGAACAAAAACACATATTCACATCTAATTTAAAATATCAAACATTACTAGACAGTGTACAAGGCAGAGGACCGTGTTTGAGTTTTTTACCTTATGTATCAAATCCAGAACTAGAAGGTTGTATAATCACTTGGGATTTCTTTGAAACAATTCATTCACGTAGTTATACACATATCATGAAAAATGTGTATGCTGATCCTAGTGAAGTGTTTGACACAATTCTTAATGATGAGCAGATTATCAAAAGAGCTATTTCTGTAACTGAAAACTATGACAAGTTTAGCAAAATGGCAGAAGATTATTTTGTCAAAGGCAAAGGCGATATCAAAGAAGTTAAAAAACAGTTGTACCTTGCTATGGTTAATGTAAACATACTTGAAGGTTTGAGATTCTATGTGTCATTTGCTTGTACGTTTGCGTTTGGTGAATTAAAACTGATGGAAGGTTCAGCAAAAATTATTTCGTTAATTGCTAGAGATGAATCACAACATTTGGCACTGTCAACACACATTATTAAAAACTGGCAACAGGGTGATGATTCAGAAATGAAAAAAATTGTCAATGAAAACAACGACACAGTGTACAACATGTACAAGCTCTGTGTTGAAGAAGAAAAAGCCTGGGCACGACATCTTATGAAAGACGGTTCTATTATTGGTCTTAACGAAACTTTATTAGACAGATATGTAGAGTTTATTGCAAACAAAAGATTAAAAGCAATTGGTCTTGATCCAATTTTTGATCAGCCAGTAACACAAAATCCATTACCATGGACACAGCATTGGTTAAGCAGTGCTGGATTACAAGTTGCACCACAAGAAACTGAAGTAGAGAGTTACATTGTTGGTGGTGTCAAGCAAGATGTAACTAAAGATACATTCAAAGGCTTCAAACTCTAATGTATCTGGAATGGATAAAAATCTCAGAACAGCAAGAACTTGATTCTATACGTGAAGCAAGAAGACAAACAAGAAAAACTAAACATATGCAGAAACGCAAAGGCAGGATTGATCCAAGAACAAATCGTCCTGGGAAAAGGAAATAACTATGATATCAAAAATTTATAACAATAATGAAATAGTTACAATAAAACTAGGTTCCGGAGAAGAAATTATTACAAAAGTTGTTGATGATAACGGTCAAGCAATGATAATTTCAAAACCTATTGTGCTAGTGGTAACACCAAAAGGTGCCGCTATGACACAATTTTTAATGATGCAAGACATGAACGAAACAGTTGAGCTTTCAAAATCTCAAATTGTTTGCATTACAAAAGCAAACAAAACAGCATCAGATCAATACATACAGACTACAACAGGAATTAAGCCAGCAGTGTCTATTCCTACTCCAGAACAAAACTGGGGACCATCTTTTGAAAACAAAGTCAGTACTTAAAACAGTACATAAATAACTGTATGCCAGCAGTAGCAAGATTAGGTGACACATGTACAGGACACGGATGTTTTCCGCCTAGAGCCAACACAGGTTCAAGTCCAAATGTGTTTGCTGATAATATACTAGTTCATAGACAAAGTGATGCATGGGCAACCCATTGTTGTGTAGTTTGTCATGCTAGTTCGTTGGCCGCAGGATCAGGTTCGGTATTTGCTAACAATTTACAGCTTGGTAGAGTTGGAGATCCTGTTGCATGTGGCAGTTCAGTAGCCACAGGTTCAGGTACAGTTTTTGCAGGAGGGTAATAATGGTAAGAAGAACAATATCAGGAATTGGATTTGATAATTTTAATTTTCCAACAGACATCACTGCTGTCACAACACCATTGACTGATGTACAAGCAGATCTAATAAACACCGGTGCCCTTGATCAAGTTCAATATACAGATCCTTTTGGTAGAACGTCAACTGCTTACAAAGGGTTTCAAAATCCTCATGCACAGCAAGTTTCAGAAATTGCAAGTTTATTAAATGATTCTAAAAAAGATTTACCAGATGGCTGGAATGCTCCTTATGGTTCACGAACTCCGGTACCGGCTTCGGTTTTAGGTACAAGTTCAGATCGTGTGCTAACAGATGCTGAAATCAATGATATTAATTTTGTTGATGATGTGTTGAAAGATTTTACGTATCTAACTAATAGACAAAGCGGAATGGATATTGCAGAGCAGTTGACATCACCATGGTCTATGTTTGGTAATTCAGCATATGGATCTGTTTATTCTTTACCAACTACACCAGGGTTTCCAGGAGGAGTTTCTGTACCAAACATTGGCGGTCTTTTAAGTGCCAGCTCAGCAGTTAATAGACTGGCAACACATTTAACCAATGTGCCAGATACAGGGCCTTGTGCTTTGATTGGCGATGTTATGGAAGCCTTAATGAAAGGTGCAGAAATACTTGCACAAATTCTTAACAAACTCAAAGAAGTATTAGGTTTTCTAGCAAAAATTTTAGGAATATTGGCTCTTGTAAAGTTATTAGCAGATCTAATGAAAAGAAATTTAGAAAATATTGGTAAAACTATAGAAATGCTAAAACAGTTAGCATTGGCTGGTTTGTTAGAACAATTGATGAAAGATCCATGCATGAGATATATCATTGAATCTGTAATTTTAACAGCAGGCACGGTAGAAATATTAAAAAGAACCAATATTTAATTGACAAATCCTTAAATAGTCGTATAATTACAATTACAATGTTGAAGTTGTCATAATAGATTATGCGGACCTCGGGGCAGTACCGAGCAGGTCCACCATAAACACATGGGAGTAGCAAATGCAAGGAACAAATAGACTACCACGCAAACCCATGACAAGTGGTGATGAATACGATGTGTTAACCAAAGCACGAAAGTTTTATTGTTATACACAAAGACCCAAAGTTTGTAAAAAGGTCAAGAAAGCATATAACAAAAAAGAACGCAAATGGTTAGATCGTGTGTTTATGATGGGCCTGAACTAGGATCGACGGTAATTTAAAAGGCAATGGAGTTGTTGGTAGGTGACGACCATAAATCGCACAAAACTATAAATGCAGATGAAAATCTAGCACTTGCGGCCTAATTAATTAGGCAGGCGGGGTTGGCAACTTACCTGGCAACAGAAAAGTTGCATTTAGGATTTTAAAAATATGCAAGAAATATTATCACACAGTTTTCCTAGCAAATATGAATACAACATAATTGACGGAAAACTTAAATTAAAAACCAGAACAACATATTTTAATGAAGGACAAATTTGGAAATTTAAAAACACTCGGCTAGGATATTTGTCAATTGCTAAAAATATGTCAACTAGTTTTCTTGAATTTGCACATGAACAGCAGATTTTAGAAAACTATTATGAATATGCTGAACAGATAAATCAAGATAAATCAGTTGATACTGTTTTGGCTTTTATGAGAGATCCTACTTATAGGTATGTATCTGGTTTAACAGAATACATTTGTATGAAATTTGGTAAAAGCATAGCTGACATGAAAAAGCAAGTGCTGGTTGACATTATACAAACACTGATATCTATAAATGATATAGATGAGCATACCATAGAACAAATTCATTTTTTTAGAGACATAGATTTATCCCAGGTCAAAGTTTTTATGATGGATGATAAATTATCTGATCATGATTTATTTAAATGGCTAAATCAACACGGTGTACAATTCAAAACAGATTGTGAAAAACTGCCTCGCTCCAATTCTAGCAAAGGCAATGATCTAAAATTAAAAGTTAGAAGTGTAGTTTTTGGAGTTTGTTTTAGACATCAAAACACAATTCAGCACAAGTGCATTGGTGATTATGAATTGATTAAATACTTTAAAAATAATAATCAGATTGTAAACATATGATTAAAAAAATAACACAATTTTGGAAAGATAGTTACACATCAAACCCAACTGCATTTTATATGGAAATGATCAGTGCGGTTTTTGTTATAACCGGTAGTGCTATACTAACATACACAGTGTTAGATCCAAGACCAGATATATTTGTGCCTTTTTATTTTGTAGGCAGTGTAACAGGTTTAGTTGGTGCTTATCTAAGAACATTGCCATGGGTAATGGTATTAACATCATGGTTTAGTACAATGAATTTGATTGCATTGTATCAACTTTTTATATTATAATATAGACATGTCTAGCAGTATTAACACAAAAATAAAAGAATTAATAAAAAAAATTGAATATGCTGAACAAACCAACGAAGTACCAGAAAAGCAATACAATATAATGATTGATAATTTAAATCAACTTAAGAAAAAACAAAATGAATCAGATAAAGCAACGCATTAAAAATTGGAGTGATGACTTAGGACTATTAGATGGTCATAGTCGGTTAGAATACTTGGTTGATCTAGCCAAAGAATCAACTACAATGTCTCCTGAAAAACGCATCGATGAAAGACTAGTAAGTGGATGTATTAGTAAAATTTGGGTTGATGTTCAAGTAAATGACAATCAAGTCACGGTAGAATATGACAGTGATGCTATGATTACCAAAGGTATAACTAGAATTGTGTGTGAATGTGTAAATGGTAGTACAGTTGAAGATTGTAAGGAAATTGTTCCAGACGATTTTATGGATTTAGGATTTCAACAGTTGTTGTCAGCACAACGTAGAAATGGATTAGGCAATTTAATTAGTACAATTTTGACAAGATTTGACACATTAGCGTCAAAACAAACTAGTTAAATAACACAAAGGAAGGGTGGCTGAGCGGTTGAAAGCACTGGTCTTGAAAACCAGCATAGGGGCAACTCTATCGTGGGTTCGAATCCCACCCCTTCCGCCAGAAAAAAAGAAATAAAGACTTGATCTTTTGATAAAAATTTATTAATATATACATATGACCTACTATGTGAATCAATCCTGTATTATGTGTAAACACACTGACTGTGTAGATGTGTGTCCAGTAGACTGTTTTTACGAAGGTGAAAACATGTTAGTAATCAATCCTCTTGAATGTATTGATTGTGGAGTTTGTGAACCTGAATGTCCAGTTGATGCTATCAAACCCGACAGTTTTGATGAACCTGACAAACAGCACTGGCTAGACATAAACAAAAAGTTTGGAGAACAATGGCCAAACCTAGCAGAAATTATTCCAGCTATGCCTGAAGCAGAAAAATACGCCCCAGAAAATTACAACAAAGACAAAACAGAGTTATTCTCTGAAAATCCCGGAGGAAAAAAAGATGAGTGATAAAAAATTCAGTGAAAAATGGAAAGCTGAAAGAGAAGAAAAAAGAGCCGCCAAGGCCAAAAAACTAGGAAAACAACCCGAGCCAGGACAGACAATTACACAAGCACTTTCTGGAAATCAAATAAGAATTGACTTAGAGCAATTTAAAAATAGACATTTGTTTATTGCCACACCTGCATACGGAGGTATGGTAGGCGAAGCTTATCTTAAAGCCATGGTAAAAGTTGGAATATTATTTAAAACATATGGTTTACACTTTACACTGGCCACAATTGCTAACGAAAGTTTGATCACAAGAGGTAGAAACACTCTTGTTGCTATGTTTATGAGTGATCCTAAATTCACAGACATGATGTTCATTGATGCAGATATTCATTTTGATGCAGAGTCGATTATTAAAATGTGGGCAAAGAATGTTGACTGTATTGTTGGAGCTTATCCAAAGAAAACTATTAACTGGAAAGGTATTCATAAAGCAGTAACAGAATCAAACGCTGATGAAAATGAAATGGTCAAGCATCAAGCCTCATATGTATTAAATATGAGACCTGATGAAAACGGTAGAATTCCAATGACAAACGGTTTAATTCCAGTATATGATGGTGGAACTGGATTTATGATGTTTAAAAGAGAAGTAATTCAAAAAATGATGGACAAATGGCCTGATTTACATTATAAAAATGACTTAAACACTGATCCAAAATATGATCCTTACATGTATGCATTGTTTGATACAATCATTGATCCTGATACTAGAAGATATCTATCAGAAGACTATACATTTTGTAGAAGATACCAAGAACTTGGTGGCACAATTTGGTTAGACCCAACAATCAATCTAGATCATCAAGGCGCTTATCTGTTCAAAGGAAATATTGGTAATCAATTCACAGTCGGAACACCAGTGGAGCAACCAAAAGAAGAAAATTCTTCAGATGACAAGACAGACAAATCAGAATAATAGCTCTTGGATATCATGGACAGTTCCTCCAATACTTGCATTTGATTATATCTTAAAGATAGCTTTTTTTACAGTTGGCTTACCTTGGTTGTTTGGTGTAATAATAACACCTTTGGGGTTTTTGTTTAACTTTTTGATAATAGACTTTTTTGTTTATTCCGGGTACAAAGCAAGAGGTCTATTATGATTTATGCGCCTGTGGTGGAATTGGTAGACACGCTAGACTTAGGATCTAGTGCTTCACGGCGTGGGGGTTCGACTCCCTCCAGGCGCACCAACTGTTATGTTTAAAATACAAGATTTATATCAAATAAAAAATAAAAAAATCACACATATTCCAAAAAAGAAACACACTGTGAACTGGATAGGCGGCAGTTGTGTTTATAAGTTGCTAGTCAACAACAAATTGATTCATGTTGGAAGGTCTGACACTTGCAAAAAACATGGCGGCGCCGAAAAAACCAGAAAAGCTGTAGTACAACTGTTAGGATGGGAAGATCATAATCCAGGTATTTCCACTACAAAAATCTGGAAACAATTAAAAGAATCTTTAAATCCAGATCTGGATGACATAAGCATAGAAATCATCTTTACAGACAGCATAGATCGAGTGTATAATAAAGAAAGTAAAAATGTTTAAGAATCAAGACAAACTGTTACATTTAGTAATGAAAGAACTGTGTAGTTTTGCTGAAAAGCAAATCTTTAAGCAGTACCCTGACAATGTTTACAAATCACTACAGTATCTTGCCAACAATACTAAACAAATGAAACTGGAATATCAGGAGTTAAATACTATATACAAATGGTATAAACTTGATAGACCAAAAAGAAAACAACCAAAAGATATTGCCGAGAGTATGATGTATTACGAACAAGATACAAAAATGTTAGCCAGAGCAGTATCACTTCGAAAATTTAGCAAAAGATTATTTAAAGGAGGAGACTATGTCCCAGAAATCCAGCCTAATCAGGCATCACAGAAATCTATCAGAGAAGGTAGAAACACTAGAAAAGCAACGACTATATAAGCGTTCTTTTGAACACAAAGCAGAATTGCTAAAATTAAAGAAGGAAAAATTAAAAATCAAAGAACAGATTGATAATATTAAATAGCATATCATGTACGAATATAGATGTAAAATATTAAGAGTAATTGACGGAGACACTGTAGATGTTGATATTGATTTAGGCTTTGGTGTTTGGATGCACAAAGAACGTGTGCGTTTGCATGGAATAGACACACCAGAATCAAGAACCAGAGACAAAGTAGAAAAAAAATATGGATTGATGTCTAAGCAGTTTGTCAAAGATCACATGCCGGTTGGCTCTGCTCAAACACTAGTAACCATAAAAGATGCCACAGGAAAATTTGGTAGAATTCTTGGCAAGTTCAAATTAGAAGACGGAACAATTCTTAATGAGCTTATGATAAAAAAATATCATGCAGTGGCATATCATGGTCAGTCCAAAGACGATATTATAAACGAACATTTAAAAAATAGAAAACGTCTTGAAAACTAAATGTCTAACACTTTGGACCTACATGGTTATACCACATGGGAAGCATGGAAAACATTTAAATCGTGGATAACTGACAAGCAAAAGAATCAGTCAATTAAAAAAGTTGTTGTAATTACCGGAGACGGGGAAATCAAAAAAGAATTCAAGAAATGGTGTGAACCATTAAATTTTATTAGAGCAGTAGAATTGCACAGCACCGGCGGTGCATTTGTGATATATTTTTATAAAAACCGGAGAGAAATGTATGAAGGTAGTTTTAGTAACTGGAGGGTTTGATCCTTTACATTCGGGTCATATTGAATATTTTAAAGAAGCAAAGGAATTAGGTGATATTCTTTTAGTTGGAGTTAATTCTGATCAATGGTTAGTTAACAAAAAAGGAAAAGCATTTATGCCTTTCAAAGAAAGAGCATTAATAATACAAAATTTATCCATGGTCGATGGTATAGTAGCATTTGATGACAGCGATGGGACGTCATGTGGTGCTATATATAAAACACTAGCCACTGTTAAAGTTGATCAATTGATTTTTGCAAATGGTGGAGATCGTACAGAAAGCAATACTCCTGAATATTTGACATATAAAGATCGTGTTAAATTTGTCTACGGTGTAGGTGGCACTGATAAAAAAAACAGTTCCAGCTGGTTGCTTGAAAATTGGTCTCAACCAAAAGTTGAAAGACCATGGGGTTGGTACAGAGTGTTGCAAGATCGCCCCGGATACAAAGTCAAAGAACTAGTAATTAATCCTAAATCAAGTTTGAGTATGCAACGGCATTTTAAAAGAGCAGAGCATTGGTATGTGTTAAAAGGAACCTGTCATATCAAAACAGATGGTGTAGCAGGAATTCAAGAAAATAAAGTAGAACCACACAGCACATTCTCAATAGGCAAAGAAGTATGGCATCAAGGACAAAATAAAACCAATTATTTTTGTCATATATTAGAAGTACAGTATGGCAAAGAATGTGTTGAAGATGACATTGAAAGAAGATACGGCGGCGGATTTACTGTTGACGAAATGGTAACCACAACCAAAAATATCATACAAAACTAGATGTACGTTTTTTGCATAACTGCCATAGAATATTAGCACTAGAAAAATCTAATTTTTTGTCATAAATTAATATTGAGAATAAAAAAGTTTTTCTAACAGCATTGTTAAAAAAATTGAGTACTATTAACTCAAGGCTACTGCCTTGTGGCAAAAAGGAGCAACAGATGAAGAAATTTTTAAAGTTTATCATGTCAATTCAGAAGTTACACATAATTGGCAACAAGAAAAATGTAAAAGAAGCATTCAAATACGTGTACTAATATGTGGCCTTACACTGAAGAAGAACTTGAATTTATAAATGGAAAATAGAAAGGACAACACATGCAAAAAGTATTTGAACATACTGCTAGAAGTCTCAGTCAGTTTACTAGTTTTATTAACAGCATTTTTACTAATAACGATGAAAACATTATCGATTTTTGTAGAGCTGAATATGGACGTGACTGGCAGTGGGCGTATTCTACTTACAAAAAGCAAGGAAGATTCCCAAATCACCTTGACACATATAGAAAAGCCGCATAATGCCTAAGTTTACTAACGAACATTGGGGACAGGCATTTCGAATGTATTGTAACACAACTGCCTGGGGTTACAAACCAACTTATAAACAATCAGGCAACAAACACACAGTAACTTGGGAGAACACAGATGAGAAAACCAATATGGGCGGGCAACATCAGAGTATTGCCCAGAAGCAAAAGGATATAAAAAATGTCAAAAATACTTAACTTTTTTACAGGATTATTTTCCTTTGACTACTATGATTATAGAAGAAAAGCTGAAGAAGAGTATCTTGCTCAATCAGTAGATCACTATGATCTTGAAAGACGTCAGCGTGAGTTGGCAACAAAAAAATTAATTTAATTTAGCGTCAAAAATAGCATTGACGCTAAATACCTTCATATGAAAATCAGTCATAATCCGTTGGTAAAAGTCATTGTTAAGGCTAGAATGTTCTATGCTGACATACGAGGTCATCATGGAAAAAGATGGAACTACGAGCCTAGTAGATACTATTTGGGTATGGCTAAGTCCAAAAAAGCTAAAAATATCTAATTATTTAACTGGACCGAGTATTTCAAAGCCATCAAACTTTGATTTGTATTCGTCGGCACCGCCAAGATACAACCATTTGTATCCAAGATTTTTGTATAAAGCACATTCGTTTTCAAGAGTCTTAAATCCTAGTTTGAGTTCTGGATTTTTGTAGTCCCATGCAAATTGAAATGCTTCTACATTCTGCTCATCTTGGTAAAATCTTTTAATCAAGCTAAAAGCTACTAGGTTGTTATAGTGATAATATCCTATAACATCCATGTTTGGATCAAGGTATTCACTGTCAAAGATAGGTACAACACTTTTGAATTTTTTATGTTTGCAATATTGATAATAAATTGAATTCAGTTTGTCAATATTGGGATGGTCAATAAAGTCCCAATCAACACACCCAAGTTGATAGTTTGTTTTTTCTAAGTTTATTCTAGCATACAACATTTGTTACTTGACTTTTTTCTTTTATTTATATACAATAAATACATAAAGAACAAGAATAAAAATGGATATCTATACAATATACGCTGATCATAATGAAACTGTTGATGCTCGAACATTTGTTTTAAAAATGAGAGCATTTTTAGACATGCTTGTTGACCAGAAAAAAATGGTTTCATATAGAATTACTAGAATGAAATTGGGTTTTAGATCTATGGATTTACCTGAGTTTCGTATTGATATGGAATTTGAAAACATGCAACAGTTAGATGATGCAATGACTAATGTGTTAAAAAACAAAGATAATATTGAACAAAAGCATGTAGGATTTAATCAGTATGTTGATGTAGAAACAATACAGCATTTTTTATATAGGGACTTTCCAGATGACATATAAAGTAAACAGTTGGACAGAATTTCAACCATTGAAAACTCTAATGGTAGGATCTGTTTACAAGCAGAGTTTCTTTGATGGTATTAAAAATGATACTATTAGAGAAGGTTTAAAAGAAATAGTAGGTAGCACAGAAGAAGATATTGATAATTTTAAAAAGGTTATCAAAGATAAAGGCATTGAGTTGATACAATATACTCCAGATGAGTTAGGATATAAATCAAGCATACTCGATTATATTGACAACTCAGGAAGGATGGGAACACAAAACAATTTAAGTAGAGATGGATTCCAAAATGGAATACCAATTCCACCGTTGGCTGTAAGAGATGATGCAATTGTTATGGGAAATAAATTTCTTATTACTGATCCTTTCCCATATCAAATGCAACAAGCTCTTCCAGAGTATAAAAAACAATTTGCTAATTTTATTGATACAACAGTTATTGATGAGAAAGTTGAATTTTCTCGTTCAGTTAAAAATATAAAAAACTGGGCAAAGAAAAATAGGTTGCAGATTGAAGAAGAAGATATTGCAAGATTACAAAATGAACAAAAATTACAATCTTTTTGTGCACCAAATTTGACTAGACTTGGTAAAAAAATATTAGTTGATGTGTGGCAAGCACCTCATATAATTGAAGAATTTTTAGAAAAATATTATCCAGAATATGATTATCAAAAGATTTTTATTGGTGGGCATAACGATAGTGTGTTTACAGTTCTGCGTCCAGGCTTAGTAATTGCATCTGAATGGTTAAAACCATATGCTGATATTTTTAAAGACTGGGATATTATTTGGTTTCATGAAACAGATTGGCAAAGAGTAGTTAACAAACAAGTTGGTATGAAGTATAATAATTCTGGATCGTATTGGTTTCCAGAAAAAGATAATAATGAACAGTTAGAAAATTTTATTAATAACTGGTTATCAACTTGGCACGGTTATAGTGAAGAAACAATCTTTGACGTTAATGTGTTGATGTTAGATGAAAATACTTGTATTGTTAATAGTAATAGTTCTTTCTTATTAAAAGAGTTAGAAAAAAGAAAAATTGAACCAATTGTTGTTCCTTTAAGAAATAGATTCTTTTGGGATGGTGGCTGGCACTGTAATACTCTTGACATTTACAGAGAAGGCAATTGCGAAGACTATGGTCTCTAAACAAGAAATACAGGATTGGATTTTTAATACACTATCAACACCTACACCAATTTTTAATAATCTGCCGGCTTGTCCATATGCTAAAAAAGCCTGGTTAGATGGAAAAGTAGAAATTGTTGATAAAGATTGGCAAATATTTGATTTTTCGTTGTTATTAACAGGCAAATACGACTTGTACATAATACCTTGTAATTCAAATTTAGAAGTAGAAGCGTTTGATCATTTAGTTGAACAAGTAAGAGAACATGTTGGCAACCAATACATTGTATTAGATGACCACCCAGATCACAAAGAACAAGTAAAAGAAATTGACTTAAATTTTGGTAAATGTCCTTTGATTTTTGTCCAATCTAGAGAAAAATTACAAGAAGCTAGAAAGTTCTTAGAATCAAAAGATTACTATAAAAACTGGGATCCAGAATACAAAAATGAAGTAACTGGGTTATAGATTGACAATTTTCAATTTCTATAGTATTATTAACACAATGTTTAACAAAGGTCTTGACGTCAACCCTTCTAATTCTGCCGTCTTTATATAGGAGAAAAACAATGGGAAAATTTTATTCAACTAAAACTTACGGCAATGACAGAGGATTGTCATGTGCGTTTAGACAATGGCGAGCAACACACTCGCACTGCTCATTGATTCATGGGTACAGTTTAGGATTTAAGTTTACATTTGAATGTGATGAGCTTGACGACAGAAATTGGGTGATGGATTTTGGCGGCCTTAAAGAAATGAAAAAATGGTTAGAACACATGTTTGATCACACTCTTTGTGTTGCCGAAGACGATCCTGAAAAAGAAAAATTACTATCTTTGTCAATGTCAGATCCAATGATTGCTGATGTAAGAATAGTTCCAAGTGTTGGTTGTGAGAGATTTGCCGAAATGGCTTATTTAAAAATGGCAGACATTCTTTTGAAATCTGCACAAGATAAAACATCACTTAATCCTACTGTACGTGTTAAAAGCGTTGAATGTTTTGAACATAGCAGTAATTCAGCCATATATGAACAATAAATAATAACATGTTCTTAATCATATTGACATTATTGTCAGCATTATCAATCAGTGCAGTAGCAATCTATTACAGTATTGCTGGACTGGCCGCTATCTTTGCCGGTGCTGTGATACCTATTATGGTTATGGGGTCTGTGTTAGAAGTTGGTAAATTGATTACTGCTTCATGGTTATATCAAAACTGGAGTCATGCTCCTAGGCTATTAAAATATTATCTGAGCTTTGCAGTTTTTGTATTGATGTTTATTACGTCAATGGGTATTTTTGGATTCTTGTCAAAAGCACACATTGAACAAACCAGTATGAGCACAGAACAGATTGCATTGATTGACACATTAGATGACAAAATTTCAAGGTCAAATTTAAAAATAGATCGTTGGACAGGCGAACTAGATCGCTTGATGAAAGGCGAAGATGTCAGAGTAGACAATCTAATTGCACAAGAACAACAAGTACTAGATGGCATATACACAAAAATCAAACAAGAAAAAGATGATATTCGAGTAGATTTTGATAAACAAATTGAACTACAGAACAACAGATTAAAACAAGCACAAGAACGTAAAGAGGCTGACATAGCCGCGGCACAAGAACGTTATAAAACTGCATTTAGTAAAAAAGGTTTAGATGAAGCAATAGCCCAAGCCAAAGCAAATGAGCTTTCTGTTGCATCAGCAGTACAAAAAGAAATACTACAGATTAATAATGCGTTAAATGATACACTTGCTGGTGTTGACAGCAAATATGCTGATGAAATTACAGATATACAAAACAGAATACAAGATCTAAGAAATCAAGCAAATACCAAAACACAAGATATTGATGTTAGAATTTCTGAACTTGAAACTTTTATTGACACAGAGCAAACAGCAATTGACGGTGTTAGAGAAGAAAAATTTTTATATGAAAAAGAATACAGAAAATTAGAAGCAGAAGTTGGGCCTATCAAATACATTGCAGAGTTTATATATGGTGAAACAGCAGACCAGACACTGCTTGAAGAAGCAGTTCGTTGGGTAATTATCATTATTATTGTTGTGTTTGATCCACTTGCAGTCCTAATGCTGATTGCGGCCAATTACAGTATCAAAAGAAAGTATGGAAAAACACTAGAAGATTATGCTGATAGTTCTTTTAAATCTAAAAGATCAGATATTAAAAAAATGAAGCAGGATCTTGCTCGTTTCAATGAGCTAAAAGAACATGAAGACCATTTCAAAGAATATGAACAAGCTCGTGCTGAAAAAATAGATGCTAACGAACCTCCAGAATTTGATAACACACCAATGACTGAAGAAGAAGAGTATAGAAACGCTGGCATCAGCAAAAAAGAAATACAAGAGCTCAAAGAAAAAGAATTTGAAAAACGTGAAGAAGAATGGAAAGAAAGTTTAGAAGAAATATCAAAACAAGCACGTGACGAAGATAATGAAAAACCAGATAATCCAGAACAATCAGAACTTTTTGAAAAATCATCTATAAATTTAGACGATGTAAAAAAAAAGGATTAGAAGATCCTGAAATTGTACAAAATCCAAGAAAATTTTTTGAAAACAAGAAAACACCTGAAAAAAGAACACTTGACATCAAAGAGAATGTTAATATAAAATTAAATGAAGTAAAGAAAAGAATAAACATGGAAGGCATGAACAAAGTAACACAAGCAACTCTAGATTACGGTCCAAAATCAACAAATGAATACACAAAATCTAAAGAATGGATAAAAAAGTGGTTAGACGATAATAAATGAGCAATACAGTAGAAATGAAATGCTCATTCTGTGAAAAAACACGAGCAGATGCAAAAAAATTAATAGCAGGACCACAGCAAACATTTATATGTGATGAATGTGTGGTACTGTGTTATGATATTCTAAAAGAAAACAAAACTCCAGATGAAGTTGGAGAAATTGTTGTTCCGGATCCTAAAAAATTAAATGAATTTTTAAATCAATATGTTATTGGTCAGCAACAAGCAAAAAAAATTATCAGTGTTGCAGTATACAATCATTACAAACGAATATTTAATAATCTATCAACAAAACACGAAGAAATAGAAAAATCAAATGTGTTGATGCTAGGACCATCAGGTGTTGGTAAAACACTGTTAGCCAAAAAGGTAGCTGAGTATGTTGATGTTCCTTTTGCTATTGCAGATGCAACTACACTCACAGAGTCAGGTTATGTGGGTGACGATGTAGAAAATGTTATTACAAGATTGTTATCACAAGCAGGCCAGGATGTTGAACGTGCTGAAAAAGGTATTATTTACATTGATGAAATTGACAAAAAATCAAGAAAATCTGAAAACACATCAATCACAAGAGATGTATCCGGCGAAGGTGTTCAACAAGCACTGCTTAAAATTATAGAAGGAACAGTAGTCAGAGTACCCCCACAAGGTGGAAGAAAACATCCAGGAGGTGAAATGGTTGAAGTTGATACATCAAACATTCTTTTTATATGTGGTGGTGCATTTGTAGGAATTGATAAATTGATCTCCAAGAGATCAAACAAATCAAGCGGCATAGGTTTTGGCAGACCAATTGAAGGTATCAAAACTGATTATGAAGATGTAGAGCCAGATGACTTAATTAAATTTGGGTTGATTCCTGAGTTAGTTGGAAGATTACCAGTAGTAGTAGGATGTCATGAGCTATCTACTTCAGATTTAAAAAAAGTTATGGTTGAAACAAAAAACAGTTTAATTGAACAAACACAACGTTTATTTAAAATGGAAGATATAGATTTAGAAATTACAGATGATGCAGTTGATTACATAGTTGATTATGCCAGTAAAAAGAAATTGGGTGCAAGAGGATTAAAATCAATATTAGAAAAAGGTATTTTATCTATTCAATACGAATTACCAAGTTATAGAGAAATGGGAGTAAAACAAGTTGTGGTTAATACAGAAGTTTTAAAAGGTGCTGAACCTATTATAATTTATGATAACCAATCAAATATAGGTTCATGAGAAAACGTCTAAGCAGTCAAGAATTAGCCAAACAGAAAGCTATCATTAATGAAAATATTCGCAGTAAGCAAGTTAGAGTGATAGGAGAAGATTATAATCAAATTGTAGATACAAAACAAGCATTACAGTTAGCCAGACAACAAGGAAAAGATCTTGTTTGTGTTAATGTCAAGTCAGATCCACCAATATGTAAAATCATAGATTTTGGAAAACATTTGTATGATCTAAAGAAAAAGCAAAAAGAACAAGACAAAAAAAACAGACAAAATGCAGTTGATACCAAAGAAATTCAGTTTAGACCTTCAATTGGAATAGGTGACGTTCAAGTAAAAGCCAAAAAAATACAAGAAATACTTGATGGTGGGGACAAAGTAAAATTGGTAATGAAAATGCGTGGTAGAGAAATTGGAATGAAAGATTTCTGTAACCAAAGATTTAAGTTTTTTTTAGAAAATGTTAAAAAATATGAGTTTGATAGCCAACCAAAATGGATTGGAAATAAAGTTCTTGCAATTTTAAAGAAAGAGTGTTAATATAAGTATTATGTCAGAAAAACCTAGAAAAAAATATCAGGCTAAAAATTTTGATACCCAATCTGAATTTTCAAAGCCAAGAAAGCCAGCTCAAAAAAAAGTACAACCACAAGGTATGCATGTGATTGTGTATGATGATGATGTTATGAAAGCATGGAGACTTCTTAAGAGAAAACTAACTAATGAAAATGTTTTACAAGAAGTCAAAGATAGAAGATACTATACCAAACCCAGCTTGATTAACAGGAAAAAGCGTGAAGAAGCTGTCAAAAAAGAGCGTAAAAGACAAATCAAATTAGCAGACAAATATGGTATACAGTATGCTAACTACGATCCTATGTCAAACTCTAGACCAAAAAAAAGAAGTAAAAGAAGATAATTTTCTTTACAAATTCACAAAATAGTGTAGTATATAAACATACAATTTTTTTGGAGATTTAATATGAGTGTATCAAGCATTGCAGTATATAACACAATAGAGTCATTGGCCAGAATGAGCAAACAGGAACTTGATTTGTTCTACAGTGATCTAGTAGATAGGTATCCTGATTTAGCTGACAAGTTATCAACACACATAGAATATCTTTTACAAGATCGTGCATTATCTGAGTTAAATATGTTTTATAATGATAATCAGGGTGATTAGCTCAGTTGGTAGAGCATCTCGTTTACACCGAGAGGGTCAGCAGTTCGAGTCTGTTATCACCCACCACTGGGGGCGTAGTTCAGTTGGTTAGAACGCCTGCCTGTCACGCAGGAGGT